>Ga0126342_10008029_pt1 | contig 18879 bp, 11 predicted proteins | sample Cyp1metagenome_FD_92528 | JGI IMG/M metagenome (GOLD analysis project Ga0126342, IMG submission 92528) | Coral microbial communities from Lord Howe Island, Old Settlement Bay, Australia - Cyphastrea 1 metagenome | ecosystem: Host-associated > Invertebrates > Cnidaria > Coral ... | reverse complement strand
TGGTGAATAACGTCATTCAGGCTGGGGCCCGCCTTGTACGATAGACTAAAAAAACAAAAAAAAACAATTTCGACCTCCTGAAGACTAAAACCCTAACCGCCCTTTTTGCGCGCAACCCATATAATTATATACATGGTTTTGACATGTTTTGAATTTTATCCTTGGATAATTTAGATATCACATTCCACTCCTCCATCGAAACAGGCGAAATCACATAATCATATCAATTCACAAACTGTTCGCCCAGGTTTACTTATGGTCGCCAGCTCATCTTGCTTACTTTTTCTGTCCGACTATCAATCCGCACAACCTACCATAAATCTCAAATCATTCCCAAAACTGATTGAGTCCGCTTGGTTTGCCTTACAAGTTGTTTTTTTTCCAGGATTCACTCATGTATTTGACCGCACTACGTATGGTGTTCTGCTGTTCCAAGCATTTTTTTTTCATGGTGAAATCTTGAACGGTCTTTAACGCCAGTCCCAGCCACACATGGTGCGCAGCACGCGGTGCCGCTAGGTTTACCAAGTCTTCGAAAGTGCGACACAAGGAGAGCAGCCTGGGATGACGGGGGTAGCAGTTTCCGAAATGGAAACATCTAATGAGGAGGAACCTAACACTTCAACTTTAGATGGTTCATGGTGCATATATATATACATATGATTGTTAAGGATTGGTACGGGACGACGTGTATATCCATGGATATACATGGTCAATCTTTGGTAGTCCAATAAAAATTGCTTGCTGATTATGACTATTTTCCGTTTATAGCAAACAACTAAAGGATTAAACTACCTATCCAGTTGGTTGGGGATATGTGTATATATACATATATACACGTATATATATATAATATATATATATATGATTACCTACCTGACATGGTGATTTGCCATAGCCAACTCTTAGTTTACCAGTCTGTAGATATGTTTTTTGATCAACCAACCAGGGGGTTGGAAGCTTTCATCCACCAGGGCGGCATATCCCTTCTATTCGAGATGTTTGAGGGAACATCAACCATAGAAAAACCACAGAAAACCCATAGAAAACCATAGAAAAAAACATAGAAAACCCACGAAACAATGGTGAATTATTGCCTGGTTGGTGGTTTCAACCTACCCCTCTAAAAAATATGACGAATCGTCAGTTGGGATGATGAAATTCCCAATATATGGACAAGTAAAGTTTATGTTCCAAACCAGCAACCAGTTTCTCTTGCTTTGCTACTAATTCCGTTTGGTTTCCTGTGGAGTGGAAAAGTGGGACACAGAAAAATGATGTTTTGTAAATATAATCTACAAGCTTCACGAACACAGAACATAGTTCATCTGTTGGGGGATCCCTAATACAAACCCAGTGATTCTACAAAGTGGTGCCCCATACTTAGCCAAGCTGGGGCCAAGCTGTTTGATAACTCGATCTACTAGTCTTATGGATACAGTATTACCATCTGGTTATTTAACAGATCGCCATGGAAAATCACCATTTTTTAAAACGGTAAACCATCTATTTCTATGGACCATCTATACCATGGCGAACTGTTTGTCATAACTAGAGGCTAATCATTCTATAGATGATCTCCTTGAAACCAACAAGAAATCATTCCATGAAAAAATCCAGTGAGTGAAAAATCTTCCAAATTCCCATCCAAATTCCAGCTGTTTCCTTGGCATTTTTTATGGGCTGTTCGTAAAACCCATTGCCAATCAGCCAGATACCCTGCAAAAAATCACAAATTCTGAATGCTGGTGAACGGAGATATTCCCAGCCAGATACCAAAAGACTAGTTAGGATTAGTTTCTACCCATCCAGTCGATTGACCTAGATTTGTAGATCATTTTCCATTAATCACCATTCATAATCATTAATCATCATTAATCATCATTGAACATCATAGAATCACCATTGACCTATATATATATATATTAAACCCTTGGATAAAACCATGTAAGATTGACCTAGAACCATGGTAAAAGCACCACGCGTGCCGCGCGCGTTGCGATGTTCACCGCATTTTTCTGCGATTTTTCACCGAGGAACGTGTTAGGATGATCCGAGATGCTGTGCCTCTGCGACGATATGTGAACGATATCTTTGAGAAATCGGCATGGGAATGTGAATGTCTATAATGGTTAAGTAATGGTTAAGTAATGGTTAAGTAATGGTTAAGTAATGGTTAGTAATGGTTTGTAATGGTTAATAATGGTTAGTAATTAATGGTTAAAAATGGTTAATAAGCCCTATTCACGGTGAATAATGGTGATCATCATGGTGATGGGGAAATGGGATTTACCCTCTGGTGTCATCAAACTGGCTGGGATATCACTACACTAAGTGGAGGTTTAGTTCACTGGGAACATCATCAAACTAAATGGTCTTTCCGGCAAGCCATATTCGATAGCCGGAGGGTATACAGTGGATATAATGGATAGGGGATATCAACTGGGAATTTATGGGGATAGCCATCAATCATGGGAAAGGAATACGGTATGCACGGTCATACACTGGGCCCGGAATCACCCATTCATAGTGGACACCAATCGAAATCATGATGGATGGGGATGATTCATCACATATGACTGGGACCAGGACCAATGTCTAATTGGTGGTAAAACAACTCCTCTGAAAAATGATGGAGTTCGTCAGATTGGATCATCATCCCACCTCTTGGGGAAAATTGTCCAAAATTCCATGGTTCCAGTCACCACCAACCAGATATATTGTTATTGCAATTATTGGCCATTCTTAACCATAGATTAACCTTGCCATCTTGGGATCAGATAAAACTTGCCATCTTGGTGCATTCACCGCCGAAAATCGGCGTCACTGGGGATTTCAGAATTGGATCATCCCGACATGGGGTATATAATAGATCCCATTACCCATTACCGGATCCATGGTGCTGGTATATATATGCCAACATCAACATTGGGGGTATATTGATGGGATCCATGGCACACCATATATAGCAGCACCATGGATCCTATGGGTAATGGGATCTATAATGTTATACAGTTATAATATGTTATAATAATACTGCCAAAATGGCAATTGAAAGAAGAAACTATTTGTTGTGGCAGTCAGCATAACACCTAATGTACCTAACCATGACAATATATGACAAGATTTCACACCTCTCAGCCAGGGGTCATCAGTCAAAAAGTGGATGTATTGAACAAGTCAAAGAATCATGGCTTGTTGGTAGCTTCGACCCCTCATGGGCAATGTCTCCCACGAGCAACGTCGAAAACCATGGTGAACATCGAAGCACTAGAAGCTGCGGTTGCTGAAGACTTACAAAGATAAAACCTCTCAGAATGAAGAATTCAAGTGGAATCAAGTACAAGAAACATATATAAATATATTCGTGAAAACTACAATGTGAGGCCCCCAAGATAGCTAAGTTGGTTTATAGCTCCAATAATTATGGTTTATGGTACTTATAACTATAGTTACTGGTGTTTATAAACCAACTTATAATTGGGGGGCCCCACATTGTAACTATGCAACCCTTGGCACAGTTTGTCTTCTCATTTTAAACATCATCCGGTGCACCCGTGTACCTCCGGTACGGTCCACCAGGTCTCCGAACAAACGGCACAAGTGACGGCAATAGAAGGCGCGGAAGATGGGATAGGCCTGGCCCATTGCGATGGCGCGGGAAAACTATGGGGTAGCCATTGTGCTTGATAGCTGGGGGAAGTTCCGGTAGTTTTTTTCCATTGTGGTTGATAGCCATTGAAGTTGACTTTGCCATATTATTGAGCTCCGGAGGCTCCGGTGACATGAAAGTGTGGACGTTTTTTTTTCTTATCCTTGACACATTCGTTGTTAAGCTGGGGATGTGACTACACAAATTTGGGATGGTTAAAACATATCTTAAAATACTTGCATCCCATTGAGAAACTTGCACATATCATCTGAGCCATGAAAAATACCTCTATCGCTGGTCAGTAGGCACTTGGGGTTGCATCTTTCTACATGGCTTATACTTCTGGATACGAGCTGTGGGGGCCACGTGGCACATCCAAGTGGTCCTACAGTATGGGTCAGAACATCCCCTATCAACTCTCATGGCTTGGGGATCCTCATCCCCCATCTGGGCCGCAATCATGGACACCAAGATCTCGTACCCGAATGCCAACACTTAACGGATGTAAAAATTCACCAAGAAGTTGATGTTTCTTAGAAAGTTACCCGGCAAAAACAGTTATAAAAGGCTACTCAAATGGTATCCTTCCCATCAAACAGTCTACAAGGTGGAGCCACTAATGGTGATTTTTCTTGGTTCATAGCATTGGCATCATTAAACATATCTACCCTCTTGTAATTTGTTGCATAGCTATTGAAGCCATGGCCCATAGAAATAGTTGGTTTACCGGTTTACCTATTAAAGATGGTGATTTTGCAAAGCAATGTTAGTTAACCAGAGGGTATACTATCTCTATACCACAAATCCAATCGTTAACCAACCTAGCCACCAAGCGATCGCCAGCTTTGGGGCTCCACGGTTTCAATTTGGGAAACCCCACAGTTTCAAGGCGATCTGCCAGAAAGGCAAATGGACAAGCGTAGTTGGAGAATCCCTTGAAGGGAACCACCTGATGGCAACCGTGGCAACCCCTCATTTTTTGGGGAACTGTGACAATTCCCTAAATTCCAGAGGGGAAATCCGGGAAAACATCGGAAACATATGATGGAAATCCGCTGGAATGTTCTCTTGGGATAACTCAACATGTCAAACATGTCTCGAGAATTCTTGGTGGTTTTCGCACAGGCTTTGGACAGTGAACTGACAAAAGGTACTCTTCGAATGGACAATTTGTTTGGCGAAAAGAACAACGTCGCAACGTCGGAACGTCAAAAGTGTTGAACCAACAAGCCATCAGTCGCGTGATGACACCCCGCAGAGTGCGAGACATCATCCATATCGATCATGATCCCCATGGAGAAACCCCACGAGTTGAAACAAACAGCATGCAGTTGTTGGTTATGAACCATCTCAGGTAGCCGGTAGCCAGTAAATATAGCATCTTATCTTCTCGTTACATTAAACGCTTAACCACTTTTGCCACTTTGCTGATACTGCGTCAGTTGAACGCTCGGCTGGTGCAAGCAATCACCGGTGAAAGTCCGGCTGTACAACAGACTCGTCGGTGAACTCAATGCTGTTTAATTCTTGCAGATCCTCCGGTAACCTAGACTGGCTGCTTGTCAGCCGCCTTTCGGTCAAAAACCTGGAAACTGCAAATGCCAGGGCCCGATTCATTGCCTCGGGATAGATTTTCGCCCGGGCGGTGGAAAAGGATCCGTCTGGCTGAATTCCTTGCAATGGTTTGTGCTTTGTCATATGTGGGCACCTTCCTCTGAGTCCTTTGGTGAAAGTCAGATCTTTGAAAGTGTGAAGCCGGAGCAACAGCAATGTAGTGGGCTTTGTAGCATCCAGGCCATATATGCACTGATCAAATGAGCAGAGCTGCACACACTCCAATCTTGCCATCACTCTGATAGCTTGTAGCGTCCAGATAGATGATGGTCTGACCTTCATCAACCACACAGGAAACTGTGGATGTTCCATAAATCCGCAGAGTCCAAGCTGCGATGCAACAACCAAAAGGTCAACTAGGAACTGGATAAGTTTGGTGCCTGTCGACACCTGATCCCATTGCCGTCTGGTCAGTCCACTGACGCCCCACGGGCAATCATAAGAGCGCAGAGGCAACGGTCCTCCAGGTATGTGGCGAGCTGCTGACCAAGTCTCACAGCTTGGACCACCGCCAATACCAAGCACCTGCCCTTGGCGCATCTTCTTAATCCAGAACTCCTTCGTGTCAGCATCTGTTAAATCAGAAAACTTTTTGGCCAAGCAAAGGTCGACTGATATACAGAAGATCTGTTGTTCGCCAACAATTTCGTGACTCTCGATGCAGTGTTGTAAATCGCCTCTTCTGCGGAACCCGCTGAAAAAGTGCACGAATACAAAACAGGTAATATGTAGCCTTGCTGCCTCTGCAGCCAGGCCGAACTGCTTGTACATGCCTGCTTCTCCTTGTACATTTCCACCATTGGTCTGCATCAAGAAGGGCAGAATTTCAGCCTTTGGTTCATTGTTCTCATTCTGGTGCTCACAAAAACCATCAAGTCCTTCATAGGCTCGACCAGCATCCGGGGTACGGGCGTTCCATTTTTCTTTCATAATGGCTGCATCCTCAGAGCCACTTCCGGGCAATAGAGGGCCGTAACTTCGAACTGCTGGGAGGAAGGCCTTGAAAGGTGACCAACCCTGTGCTCGTAGAGCCCGGGCACAGTCTCTTTCATCTTCTTCAAGACGTTCAACCTGCGCCTCTGTTGCTGGAACAAAACAAGCAAAGTAAGTCTCCTTGCAAGTTATAGATGCTCCAACATGTGCAAGCGCTCGAGGACGGTTGAAAAACTTCTTTCCGCATGCAAGACATTCATCCCCAAGGACAAAATACTTAAGCATGGTACGGTACTGGTGCTTGTGCCTAGCATGAACCGCCAAGGCTTTTTTGGAATCAAACCCTGCGTCGCACAAATTGCATCGCCATTTTCTCCCATTGGCGGACTGCAGCAATTCTGGCAGGGAACCAAATTTGGAAATCTGTATCTGAACTCTGCATGTCCACAGCTTGCCTTTGGCATGTGTAACCGTAAACTTCTGGCATGATTTGAGAGCAGCACGCACACGTCCTTTCCACTTTTCATCAATGGCAATGAAAGCAATCAGATCTGCTACATCCTGAAACTCAGGTAAAACAACCCTGGGCAAATGAGTGCGCAACCATTTATAGGATAGCATCAACAATGGCATCCATGAGTGCTCACTTTCATTGGCATATAGCAGGGACCATAACGCAACCGGTGCAGTCGAAATGGCTCTTTTCACATATCGTAGTCTATTTGCGTGCAAAACATCAGATGGACCATTGAGCCCCATCAAAGCGCAGAGTTCTGCTGTCGAAAAGTGAAATGGTGGCACTGGACGTATGGTGTTTCGGGCAAGGGTTGCCACTTGAGTTCTGATGCCATTCTCCCACTGAGCAATATCCTTTTCAGTCACCCATGCCCAAGTATGCGCATTATATAAATGACGCGACATCACGAGGGCCTAGAAGACAGCACTTTTTGTGGAATCATGGACATTGCGCCTGCTATAGAACTGCTTGTTCAACTGACCAAATGCCTTGCGAGCTTGAGCTGTACGATGACGAATGTCTTTCATCACTATGGCATGATCCTGCATAAAAGAACCAAGGTGCTTGTAGGAGTGGACAAGCTGGAGGGTTTGTACACCATGTTCAGTAACTATGGGCAATTTCCCCCCGTATTCATGCCAAACCTTTTGCTTGACTTTTTTGGATCCGAGTCCAGCAAGCTTGATCAAGGCCTCAGTTTTACCTGTCTGGTAGTTGATGGCAAGCCCGCGAGATGCTGCAGCGTCATGTAGGCATGATGAAATGATCTGGAGCGATCGGATCACATCTTCCGGTGACTTCGAATGCAAAGCATATGCAATGTCATCTACAAATGTGACCTCAGCAAAACCTCTTTCTGGTACAGACTCTGCCTTGGAGACATCGATTGATCTTTTTGGACAGCCGAAACAGCACATGCTTGTTGACTGTTCAATCTTGGCCCGTGCATCAAGTACAACTAGCTTGAAAACCATGTTGAACATAATGTCGGCAACTGGATCACCAGGTCTCGTTCCCCTCATTGTGGCTGTTTTCCCTTGCAGCCCTTGCATAGAGAAGTGCGTACCTGAGAACATGTCTTTGAGGATGCCTTCATGATGCTGACTCAAACCTGCCGTTGCATCATCGGCGGCTATGGTACCTTTAATCTCGTGCCACTCATCTGGAGTAATGCCCAGCTGCTTCATTGCATAACAGATAGCATCATCATGGAATTCACCCTCGAAAAAGGAAGATCTCAGAACCGAATAAAAGGCTGACTGCAGATCAACGAAGAGAATTGCACACGACACATTGGCCGCTCTTGCCCAAGCGAGGTGTGCATGCATCATGTGATGTGCAACATCAGTAGAGCACCCTTTTCGTCCTCCCAGCTGGATGAGGGATTCTTCTCCGTTCCAGACGTCGGCCAGGCTTTGTCTCATGCCGGCATGGTGAATTTTCGCACATACATCTGATAGAAAGATGGATCTATACGCTGTCGGCTCAGCTGGAGATCCTTTTCCTTTAAAAAGCGGGACTAGCAGCCCGCCCTTCCAATTCAGCGGCTCTTTCATATGCCAGGAAGCCTTGACCAGCAAAGGTGTCAGGATCTTGGCCATTGTGTATCCTCCACACTTGATGATGTCCACAGGCAACTGACCTGGCCCTGGAACTTTCCCATTTTTGAATTTACGAATCAAGGCAAGAACTTGACATGGGTCAGGGCAGTTGTCTGGGTCTGGCTCTGAACAGCTTGGTAATTCAGCATGAAACTGAGCAAGCTGGGGATCGGACACCTCAACACCTGCCTCAATAATTGCAAACTGATTTTTCCACACCTGTTGGCATTCTTCGAAAGTGCAGGCAAATGTCTCATCTGAAATCTTGAGCTTCGGCAAGGGTCGAGGGCCTTTGCTCAGGTCCTTCTTCCTACGACCGAGCCTCTGGAGTTTCTTGTACACATATGCAACATCGTGCTGCATCCAATCATCATTGATAGAGTCAAGCCATTCAGCATACCACCTCTTCTGGTCAGCAAGCACCATGACTTTGACAGTCTTTTCGAGAGACTTGAGCTCTTCGACAAGGGTACTGTCCTGGAAGCCTTGTTTGCGTGCCATATCAAGAGCTTGCCTCTTCAATTGAATGCCTGCAATCGTTTGAGAGCTTAAAACTGGGCGCACCCTTTGTTTCCGTGGTGCACCAAAGTGCTGTGTGGCAAGTTGCAGAATGTTGGATTCTAAAAGCGCAGAATGATCGTCCACTGAAACGTCCCAGGAAGGCATTGGTAGTGCGGACAAAGCTTCAGCAAACGCTTTTTGTGCAACTGGATCCTGCATCTTTCTGTAATCCCATCTGAACTTTCTGGTTGACGGCTTAGCAAGAAAGATGCCTTCGAGCTCACAAACTGCTGGACAATGGTCGAGATGACCGAACCCACCGTCAAAGTCCGTCAAAACAGATGACTTCACACATATCAAAAACATGGATCGGCTAAGAAGGACATAGTCTCTTCGAAATTGTCCTCCCCTCGGATGCCTCCATGTGGCGGAGGGGCCATCGTGGGTTTGAAAGGTTGATGGCACAAACACTTCATTGGTAATCAAAAAATCTTGAAATTCAAGTCCTCGCTGATTCATTTCTTCTGAATGGTGCGTACCAAAGAAGATGGTTTCATGATCTGCAAGGGGAGCATTTGCATCAATCAAGATGATGGCATTAGTGCCTGCCGTGTAACCAACCTTTTCGGCCAAATCTTGCCACCATTGTTTGACCTGATCGATTGGCCTTGCAGCTGACACACACGGTGCATGCGCAACCACCACACTGAAGCTAATGGGTCCTTCAAACTTGGCGACCAACAAACGGGGGTCAGACATTGTGATGGTCACTTTGCAGTCACTCAACTTGACCGAACTACCATCTTGGTTTCGAGCAAGAGGAAGGAATTTGCTAACCCATAGCTCGCAGCCATAATGCTTAGATTTTCCACACTGCTGATACCCTGATGCATAAATCTTGTAATGGTCAGTGTTTCGAATTCCTGTGGCAGTCCTTGCCTCTTGAATACCGACCAATGCCATTCGCTTGCTATGGAACTGAGAATCCAAACGCCATGATCTTGCACCAGGTAAGGCCAACGATTGATCTTCATCATTCAATGCCAGTCCGTTGTAAGTAGCAACCTTCAGGCTGATATGAAGATGACCCGGCTCAGGCTGTGTGAAATTTGAGAGAACATCAACTCTTTTATCAGAGGGGGTAGGCTGCCATACTGCATTGCCATATAGCGTGGGCATGGTTTTGGCAAAAGCTGGGGGCATATGCCGTAGCCACTCCCATTTTTGTGTCGATGGTGATTCAGCAATTTGATGCAGTGAGGTCCAGGGCACGTTGCCAACCTGAATCTGAGTTTGCACTATTCTTTTAGCCACTGCATCGGCTAACTCATTCCATGGACCCCCACAGTGAGCACATGCACAACAGTGGCGAGGACACTTGAATTTCGACTAGTGGCATCAACCTCCAAGAATCTTTTGCTGAGTGCAAGATCTGGACGGATAACAAAATAGGCCTCAATTGCACCGAACTGGGCGAATGCCGCAGCAACAGCCATTGCAGATAATTCAGCATCAATGTTTGTGTGGCTCTCCGCTCCAATCCATTTCTTCGATTTTTTGTCAATTTCTGTCAGACCACCTAGACATCCTTGCAATGTGCGACCAAATTCAGTAACTGCGACAGCCACAACTGCCCATGCTGAAAGGTCACCTTGCGTGGCTCCATCAATGTACAACTCATATGCCAAGACTTGATCTCGATGGAAATTTTGCTGCACATGGAGAGCTTCATAAGTCTCCTTGTGAAGGTTTGTTCCTTCAGGAATCATTTCAAAGGCCCAAGAATCGTCACATTCCAGCGCATTTCGAACTTCAGGACCGGGAAGAACCTCATAGGCATTGCCGTCATCATCAAACACAGGCCGATGAGACATAATCACCGCATCCAAGCAAATTTGGACCTTTGGGCAAGTCTTGTCGATCTGAAATGGATGTCTGTCATCTGCTGCATGAAACTCAAGTACATCACCATTCTCCAAGGCGATTGCATCAGAGACAATCACCCCATTGATTCGAATGAACGTACCATGAACAATGTTGAGTGCGTTTCTGATACGATCTGTTCTACTTTGCTTGGACATTGTGGTGACTTTGACAGAGGCACAACCCTTTTGATAAACGACACAAGCAACAAGCGCTTTGCGCTCAGGCACGGTCGCAAACGAGCCAATATACCAACTGTCAGGCTGAAAGTTCCAAGAATTCCTTGTGAAATTGACTCGATACAACTCAGAACATCTCTGTATCAAGCAATGTTTTCTTGAAACACTGAGCGAATCTCACATGTAGAAAAGCTGCTTTTTGAGTGCAAATCGAATTGATTGTGTCCATCATGCATCTCCCAGACACAGACCACATGGTTTGCAGTATCGATTTGCTGCTGTCCAAAGAACAGGGCAAGCGTAAAAGGAATTCCCTCAACATCATCGACCTGCTGTTTGAAGACCTCGCTAAGGGAAATGACTTTCCTTGTTCCTTCATTGGCATCACTCTGATCACCATCACCTCCATTTGCTTTCGCAACTCGCACATTTGTTTGCAACAAGGCGAGTCCTTCGGCCCCTGGGGTGTGTGGAATAAATGGCGGATTCCAATTTGCAGGGAAGAAGTGTCTATTGACAATGAAATCAATGGCATCTCCGTCTGCTGCTCTAATGCGATCAGCTGCTGCAAAATTTTGACCCCTAAGTCGAAAAAGGCATTGCGCATGATACAGGCATTCCTGCGTGTATCCTGTCCGTGTGACGACTTCCTGAAGCTGCAGCTGTTCATGAAAAGACAGAGCAATGTGAAAAGGATAACCTTGATTAATCGCAGGATCATATGATGTGAGGATAATGGAGGACCACTCAGGCGCATTGTGTTGGATGATGATCACATGTCCAGCTATGCCTGGTTCAAGCTGGGAAGGGGGTGGAGAGACAAAAACCAACTGTATGTCAACCCCTGGATCAAGTTCATCTATCCATTTACGCTTAAATTGTTCCCTCCAGTTCCAAAAGTCTGCGAACAGTACAATCCTACGCCCATATAGACACTGAATACGGCCATTGCCAGGAGCAACATACCAAGTCATGAAGTGAGTAGCACGAGACTCACCTTGCCAGGCAAATGCACGCAAATCCCATTCATGGTATATATCTTCAATAACCTGGGCCCACTCAGGCAGGGTGTAGGCTTGAGGTCTAAACTCGTCGGCTTGGGGATTGAACTCAAAAAACCCAGTTTCTGGTGAGGCATCTCCATCGATGTCAATTGCACATGCGGGCACAGTGGCACCCTGATCTGGCGGCTCAGATGACCCAGTGAAAGGATTTGAACCGCTAGAGCTTTGCATCAACATTGACACATCAACCTCGTCGTCAACATCAAGCTCATCGGACTGACCTTCAGCATGTCTGGAACTCAGGTCAATACCGTCACCTACAGAGCTAGCATGCTGGAAGGAACCGCTTGCATCGAAGGCCTGTGATGGCATTGCGGCGTCAACACGAAGCACAATGCTGTCTCCATTGCCTATACGTGCTGTCCGGTCATGAGGAAATACGAGGCGTCCTCTGCTGGCCACCCCGGAGCTTGGTCCAGGATTGCTAGATCTTTGTCTATCAAGAAAATCCTGCACCCCAGAAAATTGATTCATGATACAAGCCTGTTGAGAGATGATGCCTCCTGGACCGAGATGAGAAACTGTCGTGAGCAGTATAGCCACATGGTCGACTGGAACTGCTTGTGTAACAATGATGTGTGCCGCATGAGATCTCCATGCGTCTCTAGGCGGCATTGGATCGACAAAATGCAAATCAATCGGAGTGGCACGTTCGAACTGATCCCTCCACGGGAAGATAATTTCACTTCTCCACCACTGACTGTCGGCATCGAGACGAACAACTCGAGGATCATCGTTACCACGCCTGGCATCCCATTTACAAACCAGACCAGGACATAGAGAATAGATCCTTCATCGCTGTTTTCAACGAATGCTTCATGATCAAACACTACCTGGAGAGCGTTGAACCAATCTGGCGGATACTGCACCTCACCGCTCGGGGGACTTGAGTAGCTTGAACTTGGGTTATTCATGGAGTTGGGGTCAGCAGGAAACCCTTGGACATTTGGCCTACGAAATATAGCACCTTCAATTGCTGCTTGCAACTCAAGGCGTAGTTGACCATCAGACATGGACAGCAATTCCGGTATTCCAACTCGAATACCTCTCCGTACTAGAAATCGCAGTGCATTTCCATTTCGCACATTCAGGACTTGATCTTGCCGTATGGCTATGTTTCCCATCCACAAAATGCATTCATTCTCAGTGCGCTCAGGAGGGCAAATTTCAGAATAACCCAACAAAGTAACGAGTGAATGAGTTTCCAACCTGTCAGAGACAACAAGAGCAATGGAACCATGTCGACCAGAGCTGCGAGCAGTATCACACACAGTTACTACTATTGTCCTGGAAAATGGCTCGGATTGCTGCTCAATGACAAGTTGCTCTTGAGCTGTCCGATCTGCATCAGGCGGAGTTGGAAAAACAATTGCAAATTGTGTTGGCAGAGCTCTGTCTGCACGATCAGTCCATGCAGCAAGCAGTTCTCTTTCCCATTGCTGAAAATTGCTGGATAACACCACTACTCTAGAATGCTCGCATCTAGTCCATCGACGTGGATTCGTAAACCAGGTCTCAAGTCGTGGACCATTTTGCAAGTCTTCCCCATTGTGAGCAGCTGTTTCAACCCATTTTTCCCATAAGTCCTGAACCCAGGTTGGCTGGTCACTCAGGCCATCGGGTCTTTCAAGCAATGCTGGATCTGTTTCACCCTGTGTACCAACAGCTTGAATATACCTTATAAACTCCTCTGTCAGGCTGAAATCAATAAATACTGGATGAGGCCGTCGGGATCCAATTTTGATATTTTTCTCATCGCAAGCATGGCTGCAACAATCAAAGCAACATTCGATGCTTGAATCTGCGTGCAGTCTGTCGGACCCGCAGTCATCCTCCCCGCTGGCACCATCAGTATTTTTTGACACTGCAACGCATTGCTGTAGCAAACTGCTGCTGTCAGGTGAATCATAGGATTGAACTTCCGCTTCCGGAAAAATCTGCACGTTTATTCCCAATCCAAACCTGGTCTTGATCAGCGGTGTGTGCTCATCCAACACAGGATGGATCCACGTCTGTTGATTCAATGCAAAATGACCATACAGAGGCACAATCTCGGCAATCTGCTGGGGAGAACAATTTGGTTCCACTGCAATCGCAAAGCGCACAGTGACACTGGGACCTAGGGCGTCAACAAATTCCATAGAAAATAACACAGAATTGAGCTCAACAGGTCTCTGAGTGATAATGATGTGAGCTATATGGTCCTCAATTCCAGCTCTCGGGACAAATGGACTCACAAGGTCAATCAATGCAGTGTCCTCACGACGAATGTAGTGACGCCAAGGTTCAAGAATGTCATCACGCCATTCTGATGGGTCATCTCCCAGCATGACAATGCGGGGCTCTCGACAGATGCGAGACGTGCCATGGTCAATGAACCATGTAAGCACTGGAAACAACAGCTCTGGCTGAACTGGATCATCGACATTTTGACAATGGCAGTGAACAAGTCTTTGTAAATCGACAAACCAGTCTTGCGGAATGCTCACATCACTGGAGTCATTTGCCTCATGTCTGTCAATAGATGCATTTCGCTCCTGACTGTTATCTAACGACCACTGCATCATGGGGACTTCGTCTGTGTCCTCAATGTACTGAGTGGCCAGGCTTCTTGTCTCCTCTTCATTCAAGAGACTAGGCGAATACCCAGAAGCCACATCGTCAGGATAAATTTCGTCAAGAATCTGTTGATCAGAAAAGCCTCTTTGGATCATGTCTGAGAGAGCGACTGTGGCACAAGAAAATCTGTCAGACGGCGGGACAGCGATTCTAATGTAGTCCCCGTGTGCAATGGTTTTCCGGTCGAGGTCATAATCTGGCCAACGTCTATCATTGATGAAAACGAGGCATCGACCTTGTTCATGTCGGCAATATCGATCAATGTTGGCATGAAATAGCACTTGATTCCGTGTAACCGTTTGAGGAACTGGTTTCACACAACGCAGCACATTGGGCCCATACCTGAAGTTTCTTTCAATCCTGTGTGCGTGATACTCGACATCAATCAAGACGAGCCTTTCGGCACTCTCAGGATTCACATCTCCATTAATGTGGACAATGGTCGGCACCACATTGTTGCCAATGTCTGGTGGGGAAACAACAACCTCATATACATCAACAAGGTCTTCTCTTTGAAGAGCAAAGTGGTGAGCAATTTCTACCATCATGTCTTCGTAACTGTTCCAGCTGATAAGAGATCGAATAGGTCGATCATCAAGGTGAAAGAGCATAACATCTTGTCGATGGTCATCGACAGAGGGAGGCCCAATTTGCGAGGACCCTGAACTGTCACCTGGAGAGGGTCCTTCTGCTTCGCCTTGTCCGAAATCATCATCATTGTAAGTTTCATCATTTTGCTGAACGTGCCCTTCCTGAAACGCCTGCATTTGAAAGGCTTGTTGCAAATTCATTGGCGAATTCTTGTAGGCACTTGGACAGGGCTGACCTATTTGCATGAGTGAATGAGACTCAATATTCTCTTTGTTTTCAATCATGCGGCGTGATGAACCCCTGCAACATCGAAGGTGTTCTAACCATCCTTGATCTGAAGCTTCAGGGAGTGAGCTCAACACGGCCCTGACGGACAGCGGAGCACCATACTCCCCTTGATAAGAACCATTGGACATATTCGGAATGTTTGTGATGTCCTGCAAAACACTTGAATGAGCATCCTGTGCAGAATCCTGATGATCACAATCGGAAACTGGATAAGGTGTACTCAAACTCATATCATTGCAGGGCGAAGATGTCATGTTATCATACGCATCTGATGGGGAGCCTGCAGTTGCTTGGATTCCGAGAGACAACGAGTCATCACGATCACCATCCCTTTCACCATACCAACTACAGAATGGATATACAAAGTTTGTGAGTTTGCGCCATGAAAATCTCCGACTAGGTGGTTCAGGACGATAAAACCATGGCTTGTCCGGCCACTGTTGCAAAGCATCATGTGACAAAAGTATGAAAGATTTCACATTCCTCAGCAGCACTGGTAGCAAATTCAATATAATCATCGAAATGAACACGTCTGTTAAAACGACGAACATCACGTGGTTTTTGAGAATCGCAAGCCACAGCTGCACCAGAAGAAGTGAAATTCTGCTGGACACAAAAACGCAATGCAGAGTGAGCAGGATATCGCTCAAAGTCCTGATCAAGCACTTCCCCACGCAGTTTCCAAGCCTCCAAAACAGCATCCAATGGACTCAAATAGTCCTTTTCCCCTGATACTGAGTGGCCGTTTGGAAACATACACAGTCCGGCCTCGTGAGAACCATTCCATAGAACTGGACTCTCACGGCCATGCGTCACTGCTTTGGCACCGATGGCAAGGGCATCGGAGGATCCACAGATCGCTGCCTCTTGTTCTGTGGTGGGTGCTCCTTGTCGTCGTCGGAGACTTCTTGCACACCTTGATCTTGGGCCGCAACTTGTAGGCCAAGGGAACCAGCGCATGCATTGAGGACGCCTTGTAACTGATCCCTCAATCTCAGTTCTTCGGAATCTACAGCATTTTCCAATCCCGCATCCTCTGTTTCCTCTTGGATGGGCTGAGGAATGGAAAGGTTGCCCTCCTTGACTGTGTTGTCGCTGACCTCTTTCAAGATCTTCCTTGATGTCTCTATTTCTGCACGGGCACGTGCTGCATGCTCTGACAGAGTAGCTTGGTGTACTCTGTAACTCTCGAGCTGGGCTTCCCATACTTTGATGCCATCTCCAACATGTTTTGTCCACTGAAGGCGATGCTCCTTTTTGGCATTCACCGCATCTCGCAGCGCTTTTTGAGCATGATCCAAACTCTTCGTGGCCGCCTGGAGGGACTTGATGTTGTTGCGGCTGTACTCTTTGTCGGCCTTGTCTAAGAAGGCCTGCACATCGGCAGGCGGCTCCGAATCCTTGTAGGCCTGCCGAAGATGAACAGCCATCTCGTGCATGGTATTGCTCTTGTTGGATTGCGCCGTTTGAAACGGCGATGTGGCCACCTCTGGATTGTTCCAGGCAGGCCATGGAGGCAAGGAAGGTGCACCACCTTTTCCCTGTCCAAAGGGGCTTGCATTTGTTTCCACCTTGGACTTGCCCTTTCCCTTGCCTTTCAACTTTCCTTTTCCTTTGACAGGCCGGCCTCTCGGCGAATAGTCTGCCTGATAATTTTGCTGCCGTCTCGGCGACTGGGAGGCTTGCCTGCCAGTACTCTCTGCATCGTGCCAATCTTGTTCCCAGCTGTCCCAATTGGAATCCCAATCGCTCCAATCCCGTCCCCAATGACTGCCACTCACTGGCAGCTGCTTCTTGGGGGTAACATCGTGCTTGGTGCCTTTGGTCCAATGTCCCCAGCAATGAGCACAAAGATCGGCTGATTTCTTGTTGAGTCGTCCGCATGGACAAACCCATGGATAGCTCTCGTCTGAAGCCATTGTACGATGAATTTCCGATGTAATTCTGTCCAGAAAAGCAGAGTCCTTGGAATGGTGTTTGGAAATTGTCCGCCTGACACGCAACAAAGTAGCCGCAGTCAAGGAGATCTTTCCAACTCTGTGGAGGAACCACTGCCTTCTGGCAGATGCCCGGCGGCGCCTGTCCCTGCGCTTCCGGGTAGTAGAATTCGAATTGCACAAAATCTTGAAGAAGGGAAAATGTGACTGTCAATATTAAAAACCCCAGGAGAAATGAGCACATCCACGAGGTCAAAGACAGAGAAACAAATGCCCAACCTACTGAAAACCACGGCCAACAACCGAAAAGTGCAGGAACGTCACTGTCACTTAAATACGGTAATCGGCTCCCGCAGTGCCAGTAAATTCACCAAAAATAAATTGTATTGTACAAATCCAATGTAGGCAAGAGGTCAATTTAATGACAGCTAGAGCCAAGCAAAGAAAATGTGTAGAATTGTCCCGGGTTTTGGCGGATGACCCTAAACCGATAACAGGTAATTCAGCGTGTGAAAAACCCGCGGGGAAAGTCACGGTATCCCCGCTCAGGTTAATGGCAAACGGACCCACAAATCGGAATAGGGGGGCGGTTTGAGCCAGAAGCCTTAGACGCTTAACCAATCTATATGATCATATTTGACTGTTACTTTTGATTGGTTAACTGTTTATGATCGTATGATCATATATTTGATACTTAAGTCACTTAAGTCTTGACCTTTCATTTTTTCCAGCCAGGGAGATACTTAAGTCAAAGATTTTCCTGGGGATTTCCATGGCCTCTACGGGACAGGTCACCAGGGGTCCACTGGGCATCGTGACTCCACAGGGTGGAATGGACGACGGCTCGGACAACGGGTTCCTTGTTGGTACCGCATCGCCCCGACCTGGAGAGCCATCATCAAACATGGCAAGCTGGAAAGTCCCCTATATATATATACTGGTTGGTGGTTTGGAACATTTTTTATTTTCCATAATATATGGGATAATCCTTCCCATTGACTTTCATATTTTTCATATAAATCCATTGGTTGGTCATCATTTTCCCCAATAGTCATCAAATGAGATCAAGAATGACCATTAATCCGCCGACCCCGGCCTTGGCCAAGGCAGGGGCGGCGCCTGGGACCACCGCAGGTGTGGAACTTCTCCTTCTTAGCTTCCCAAGGTCAAACCCATCTCGCAGCCAACTGCGCTGCCCCAAGGCCACATCGCGTAAACATTCTCCTGGCATGCTTCACCTTGCTTGCAGTTAAGACTTCCAGGCATTTGGACATGAAAATTACATGCTTTGGGCAAGTAAGTTTTCCTGCGGAAGGTTTTGTATTTCAAGGCCAAAACAGCCGTTCCCGCATTCCCGTAGTAAAGGTTCAAGTCATCGACAGCGATGAAGACGGCGGGGTCCGTCCTTTGCCTTCCGTGCGGGCACCAAACGCACGAGGCCGCCTGCGCCGGCTTTAACT
>Ga0126342_10008028_pt1 | contig 18880 bp, 17 predicted proteins | sample Cyp1metagenome_FD_92528 | JGI IMG/M metagenome (GOLD analysis project Ga0126342, IMG submission 92528) | Coral microbial communities from Lord Howe Island, Old Settlement Bay, Australia - Cyphastrea 1 metagenome | ecosystem: Host-associated > Invertebrates > Cnidaria > Coral ... | reverse complement strand
AGCCACAAATCATTGGAAAAACATAGTGTTTCGCGACTTTCCTACCTTTTCGCGCATCTGCATCTTCTTTCTTCTGACTCTTTCTCTTCTACTCTTCTCTCTTCTAATCTTTCTCTTCTCTCTCCCTCTGCCCTGCTCTGCTTTTCATCTGTCCATATTGTCGGAAGTTTGACTTCTAAACTTCCTTCGATTGTATGATCTATTAAACCCGACTCGTTGGTGAGGGGGTGCAAGTGGGAGTCCCATGATTTTCTTCCACCCGAGGTGCGAAGCTCCGCGCGCGGAACTTGTGTCGGCTGGTCACAGCAACGACGGCAAGCACCACCACCAGGAAGAAACCCGTCAAGCCAGGCATCGTGAGGAACAAGGCTTCTGTGAAGGTCATCGGTTTGTCGGCCTAGCTGAAACACGGAAATGACCGGGGGGTATTGAGATGTATTGAGGACCTTGAACAACAGGGACTTATTTTGGATCATCCCCAAGGGAAGAACACACTTGAAACCTGTGTGCACATGAGTCCTCTTATCGCGCAAGTCTTTTCCACTCAAGATGGGTTCAACAAGCACCCGAGAAGCCAGGCCTCTTTCAGTGGGCACGAGGGCCAATGGAATATGCTCAAATCCCAATGCAAAAGGTATGGAGGATCCTCCTGTCAGGGCTTACAACTCACCGACGTGGTGTGAAATAGATCCTGCATCTGCAGTAGATGGAAAACGCTTACGCCAAATGGTAAAACCATGTCAAAACTCAAACGTTTTCCTTTCACATTTGCATACATGTCCCTGAAACCAACGCAATGATTGTAGGTGATGATGAATTGTGACATTCTTCGATGAACAGTATTGGACGTTGATAAAGGCCGATGTGCAACCCTGAAACAAAACAATCCGTTAGTTTCCCCCAGGCCACTAGCGATAGGTTGAACATCAATTGGATCCAAACTGTGAAGCCAGGGTCAGACTGGCGAGACTGGGAAAGTGGGACATGACTACACTCCTGGTGCACGTATGGTTGACAACTTTAAACGCAGGGAGTAAAATCAAAGAGCACTAAACACACATTTCTGGAGACTTGCTAAATCTTGCTACTTCTGAGAACTACCCTTCACGGCCACTTTCAACATATTTCAACTGCGCATTTTGCAAAGCCGCCTGTGCACATCCCAGTAGCTGATTTAGTTCCGCAACATCCTTCTGCAACACGCCAGGCACTGTGCCAATGCAGTGCCCCACAATGTGAATTGCCGAGTAGAAGACCAAAGCTTTTCCTCATCATGCAATGGTTCGGCCGCAGCGGGCATGCAGTGGCCACATCCAAATTATGCCTATGCCATCCTATGCCCTACACTTCAAGATGGGAAAATATCGAACATCCAAGCAAAATACCACAGGTCCTACTCAGCGGTGCCAAGCATCCGGCTTCGATGTGCAAATCTTTGTGGCAGTCCAAGAAAGTGAACCAGAAGCTGCGGCCTCGCCGAGGTAAGCACCGAGAACAAATCGTCAGGATGCTTCGTGCCATGCTGAGAAACAGCAAGGCCGTCCAAACAGCAGTGGCCATGCCGCCCAGGCGTGCGAAAAAGATGGGCCAACTGAACATGAGGTTAGCCTGCGGGTACCTGTCCACTCTTGAGCTGAAAAACCTATGTTAGGAGAGGAAACTTATCCTCCTGGATCAAGAGTATCAAGAGGTTTAAGTTACGAGCTATAGGGCTATAAGATGCTATAAGCTACATTAATCCACCAAGAGAAATAGCAACTCTGCGATTTCCACTAGGCTGAGGCACTTGTTGGTCACAAGGTCAAGCGCATATGCGGCACAACCCACAAACACCACCACGTGGATGCTGGCGTTGATCACGCGGAAGTAGTTGGGGCTGACCATATGTCCTCATCGCGAATCTTAGTAGATTCCAGGCCCCCATAGGCCCCCTGAACAAAAATGGCTGGGTATCAACCTTTCATAACCTTTCCATTGTCAAAAAACATTCACCGGTATCAACCAGCCCAGTCCTTTCCAATCCAAGGTCGTCTCCCGAGGCTTCATCGCCATAGTGTTACCCTTGGGCAGCTTCTCCTTACCGACCAAGCCGCAGGCGATTCGTGTTTGGATTTGCACCCCAAAAAAGCTGCTGTAAAAAGAAATGTAAGCATCCACAATGGGATCCAGGTGCAAAGAACTGAACCATGTACTAGATAGATCTAGATAGGATACCACACACAAACACAATAGATATAAACAAGTGCAAAAAGATGCTATACGATTATAAGTATCTAAGAGTACCAAAAGAAACTCAATGCATCATCATTTCGATTTGGCATGATTTGGCATCCCATGTTACACCAATGTTACACCTTCCACCTCTTTCGCCCTGCAGTCTCCTGCAGGAATCGTTGCACCTCGACGCCTCCCGTGGGCGAAGACTCGGTGATGTCCAAGGCAACCAGATCGGCACTGAAGCGTGACGTGGCGAAGGTGCGCATGGCTCGCATCTCAGGACCTTCAGGGCCATCCTCGGAGGTCCTGGTGGACGATAGGACGAAGAGCAAACTGGTGGGACATATTCGGAGGGGCAGGAACAGCTTCTAAAAACCTGGGGCGTGGGACAATCTTGAGGATATCTGGGAGAACAACATGGATCAACATGGTAGAAATTGGGAAAGAGCATCATTAATCAATCATAAATTAAAGTCAAAGCAATAGAAACTACAACTATAGACTATATACATTGCCGTTTGGGCAATCCTTTGGCCTTCAAAAATCCAAAATTCCTAACTCCTATCCCCAAGGTAACAAACCGTCCCGGAAACCCTGGTGTTTGGTCTTGAGTCTTGTGGGATCCCATGTGGTCACATATTTCTCGGCCGATTTTCCCCGCGCCTTCCAGTCTTGATGCTCGCCTGAGAGCCTGACTTGGCCTTCTGCTCTCCCGGCACCACCGAGCCCAGCTGATGGACATCCGAAGCCGTGATCCACTGCTGCAGCCCCAGGCTCGGTACATCGCTGCCCATCAGCTGAGTCACCAGGCTTTCCAGGGTCTCCCGGGCCAAGTCGGGCCAAAACCTGGGATTTTCTAAAGCAAAAAAAGGAAACTGAACCTGGTCCTTCCATTGCTACTTAAATTTCCTGCACGGACCCAGATTGCCGGCCCTTTTTTAAAAAAACACGTTTGTTTGTGATGAAAAGGACGAGACTGCGCCCTGAGGTATGGTACATCCTTGTTTGGCAACCTTAGGGTAACCTAGCTGACATAGCCAGTGATTGTCGTGTCGGTCCTTGATCCAAAAAGATGGCACCATGAGTTGGTGCAAAGTGAAACCTCCAGTGTCCTGCGTACCTGAAATTGAATTTGCGCTCGTTTTGCACTTTTTGCTCAGTTTTTGCACGTTTTTCCGCTACGAATCGATCCTCAAATTTATCGAACACCTCCAAGCAAGGCGCTCGTGACCAATCCAACCCCATTGGAGCGTGCGGGGCTTAAACCCACATGGCAACACAGTCGCCGGGTAAAATAAAAAAAACGTTGGAAACCACCAAAAACAAACGAGGCAATAACAACAGGTACGAACTGCGATTCAAAATGATTTAAGGTACGAAGAAGGGGGGGCCAGAAAAAACCGGTACCTAAATGATCCAAGATTGGGCCACCCAAATTCCCAGATTATTCAGAGATCTATTCCAATGTGATCTGTAGCATGTACACTTTTCTTGGTGGGGGTGCACCCATGCCACTGGAAATGGCATCTCCAACGTCTACTCTCACTCTCACCCCCTCTCTCCCATGGCAATGTAGCAAGATCTCCTGATTGCCAAGAAGCATTTTCAATAAACTCTTACCCCGAGGCATTGCATGTCACAAACATCGTATCACGGTATCACACAAAAATCAACTGATAGGGCCCCTATAGGGCCCCTATAGGGCTTTGAACATCTTTGAACAAGACCGGCATCATCGGCACCAAGCAACCCATACATCTCCGCACCCTCCTGTAGCATCTTCAAGGCCTGTTCCCGACTGAGGGCCCTCATCTGCAGCTGTTGCTGAGCCGTCTGCCAGCGATCGTCCTGGAAGACCAGCTGCGAAATCTCCTGCACAGCCAGGTCGTCAAGCTCCGGCATCTGGACCTTGGATCGGTGCTTGATTATTCTTGATGGTTGGTGGCTTCACTGCAGCTTGATCCAAAAACTACAAGATGGCCTTCATGGCCTTCATATCGAAATTCTTCAAATCTCATGGTCTTCAAAGAGATTGTAAAACAATGCCAATGAAATTCAAATAGTCATGAAAGAACATTGCCCAAACATACCCAAGAATTAGAGCAAATGGCCAAAAAGTGCTAAACAAACATGTCATATACCTCAAATGATAAAGCACACTGCAACACATGAACATATTTTTTCATAAACATCAAAATGGTCAGAGTCAATCAGAGTCAAACATGTAAAGAAACAAGTCAAAAAGATTCAAATGGCGATAAAAGTCAAATGGTCCAAAACTGCAGCAAATAGCCCACAACTGAATCTAACAATTACCTTATATACCTATTATGCACTATCTACCTATCTATCGATCGATCCATCCAATCATCCATACAATAGCCAAGCAAAGAACCGAAGAATCAGCCAACGAACCAGCCAACGAACCAACCAACGAACCAGCCAACCAACCAACCACGAACCAACCCTCAAACCAAAGAACCAATAAACCAACGAAGCAACAAACCAGGAGCAACCAACAAACCAAAAACCAAAGAACCAACCATCGAATTCATCTGCAAATGCAGGAATTTTCTCCCGACCTTGGCCTCCAGCTCCAGCTCCACTGGCGGCCTAGGCATGGTGAAGCCACGTGGTTTTTTTTGCGGCGGTGGTGCTGAGCCAGCCAAAGTGGCTGCGAGGAAATGGCGTCATGGCAATGGAAGCAACAACGAACCAAGGGCCGGCAATTTTCTATGAACAATGATTCAGCATGGAAATTTTACCATCAAAAATGATCAAATATGAGAGATTTTAGCATGATTTAACCATCAATCCGGGGATTGGATTTATCACGTTCGGTGTGCCTGAAAATTGAGGATAGCGTAAGCCCTAAAGTGGCGATTTGAATGGACATTGTGACTATAATGATCATCTGTTGGACTTGCCCTATTTTCAAATAAACAAATATGGGTACTCAATGCAGCATCGTTTTCTGGTTGGGTGCAATCAACCTAGGAATATATTCGGTACTCGGATGGCAATCAAGAATGCTACCAAGTAGATCTTCCATCACCACTTCCCATTGAACCTGTCCAGCATCAGCTCCCGGGTTCACCTCACCAAAGGAAGGATAGTAACATCAACAACATGTTATGTGGAAAATCGCAACATCAGCAGCTGGAAAATTCAGGCGGACCTCCATAAACGCTCCCTGCAGAGTCTGTACCAAATCCGGTCGCCCCTCCATCAAGGACACCTTGATCCAGTCTGCTGATGACAGGATGCTCCCAAGAAATTCGCCGTGTCAGTGCTTTGGAATTGAAGGTGTTGTATCATGTTCAACAATGTTAACCATCTTTAAACATATTATCATACCCTAAACTTCCAACATAAGCTCAAACAAATGTCGTTACCATAACCACCTTTTAAAATCAAGAAAATCCACATCCCTTCAGGAAGCCATATTTGACACTAAATACTCTGAATTGGACCAAACGCTGGAGTCACAGAAATTCCCAAGATCCACCAAGGGCAGCACATCTCACCTTCTCGCCACGCCATGCCATCCATGCCATGGTGCCCCTGAGTTCCGCACCAAACGGTTGACGTCAATCTCCCCAGCCTTGGGAAATGGCAGAGCTTGAGTGCTTGAGGAAGATGCACATGACATGGGACACTAATGATAGTGAATATCAATAATAAACATAGTTGCCAATCATAGGAACAATATGAACCAATAATATTGATAATTGTGGCAATAACAACAATATACCATTATATGATATTATATGACATTGCGATATATTTTGATATTGGTCCCAAGTTGACCTCGCATGCTTGGCTTGAACTTGTTTTTGTCGGCATCTTTTCTGCTAATTCCGCATCTTCCTTAGCCGTAGAAAACACCAACAGGCACGATGTCTCGTCTCCAATGTCTTCGCAGGAAAAACATATGCATATACTATGTGGAATGTCATTCAAGGCCGCGGATCGCACATGAAGCGCCCAGTTGTTCTATGAAATGACAAACCAGGAGACCAAGCCAAAATCGCGCAATGGCCTATAAACTTTGGTATGCTTTGCCGATGGCGTTTTGCTTGTGAAATTGAGCCAGTGAATAGTCAACAGTTTCATCTTCGAAAATAACATGTGTTCCGCAATTCCCAAGAAACAGCACGCATAGCAGCAAAGTGTGGAAAAAAACTCAAGAACTATGACAAGTTTGAGCCCTCTTCTTCCAGCATTTTCCAGCATTCTTTCGCAGCTCCCAATTTCCCGAAGCTCAGGGTCTCGGACCATGTGTCCAGGCCTCAGCTTTGGATCAGCATCAGCCTACCCCGTCCACCCGTCACCAGGCCACGATTTTTCACGCAGCTTCACGCGCGAATCAGTGAAGGGCTGGTCATCTTGCCAGCCCCAGGGTGACACATCTGGCAGCCGTAAAACTATATGCTGGAAGTCATGAAGAATCAAATCAAGAATGCTAGGGATATCTATGAGAATCTATCATATATCATCATATATCTATGATACATCTGGGCTTATAGACAGACTGCTTGTCTCATGCTGCATGCAATTGCTGCGGAGCCCCACTCATCGACCTCCCTGTTCCTGCTCACCTGGAGCTTGTGCCTCAGTGAGATTCGATGCAACTTGTTACCTTGTTGCTATTCATACCTATATAATATATATCTTTATTATCTATAATATCAGGTTACGAGCCTAATATACATTATCTTTATATTATCATATATTATCTAGATGTATTATCCTCAGGGATCCCTAGCGCCATTCAGGCCAGTGTCTGCGAGCTTTGACTAGAATCACTTGAACAATGAAACATCTACAATCATTTATGCAGTGCATGAAAGAATTCTCAAAAGCACAGAGGTCCAATGTTGCCTGCTGACTGGGAGGGTGAGTGGCTTGGTTTTTGCATCAAGTACCATTTCCCTGTCCCTCATTTACTGGCATCCTACTGGCTATTAAGCCGTTTGGATGTTTTTTGTCAATCCCTTTGATCCAAAGAGCAGCGTGCTCCAAATAATTCGCCAGGTAGTCGACCGGGTTATCTGGGAGCACCTGGCAAGACCCGGGTCTAACCACTCCCAGTAACTTTGTGAAGATATGCCACCCAGTTCGAAAAATGAGAGCTCTGGAACTGAGCTTGGAATAGAGTTTGGCACACAGAAGTCAAGGGAAGCAACGCAATCGTACTCAAATCTGTCCCGCCCCCCAAATCCTCACACCTTGCAAACTTCTATGAGTCCCTCGGTGAGGTTGGGCACCATATACCTGGTGGACAAACATACACACCGCTGAGAACGTAGAGAAATCGTGAAAATACAATTCGCATCAATTTGCTCATAAATGTAAGAACGCGAGAGTTCCCCTGCTGCAGGGCAAAATTGGGGTCCACCGGTGCTTGCTTTTTCAATTTTGAGAGATGGGAAATTGCACATCTTTGAAACCACCATGTGTTTGATTGCATCCTCAGTCTTGTTGGTAAAAGCACTCATTTCTGTATAACAGTTGAAACCACAGGCCAGTTTTTCTGTGCTGCTCAATTCAAGCCAACAGACTGCATCAAATACTCCCGCAACGAAAGCTCGGCGAGCTTCTGCTGGGCAGCCTGCAAGCCATCAATGAAGCATTGCTCAAATCACATTCATCCCTGACATGTCAATGGATTGTTTTGAGCCAGTAAACCATTGCTGTTTTCAACACAGTGAATGATGTGAATGGAGGTTCCCACATATTCTTCCATCATCCAATTCTTGGAGTATGGATGTGTTTGCGGGATGCAAATTCACCAAGAAATCATCACACACCCCACATATCCCCACATGGCCTGGCTTAAAAAACAACAACAACATAAAATAAGCAACTGTTCAGGGGCGCTGCTACCTCAAGTTTGACCCATTCTGCGATACTGCACAATCTGTTACAACTTCGGGGGTGGGGAGCCCCCTTTCGGAGGCACCCTTGAACCCTTGCTATGATCTCAAGACATATATATATATATCATTATACATCTATATAGATGCATCTAGATGCTGGCGATACGTGCGTGTGTATCATCTGTTCTTTTTCCGAAAAACACTTGTCCGATTCCAAAAAGAATCTTGGATGAACGAATGAGTACCTGCATGCCCGTGGTCTCAATTCATGATGGCTCAAAGGCCAAAAAGAACAAAAGAGCTTGAAGGACCTAAGGACCTGGATCTTACTTAGGTCACATTCTGGCGCTGGCTAGGGGAGCCGTTCAACACATTCTTCGCAACTCACACAGCTGATTTCCGTATCTTACAGCATAACATGCATATTTCAGCCATAAAATATCACAAGAAATCAGGATCCTGGGACATAAATCCCATGACATCATCTTGATGGTTCCATGACTTCGCATAGCAGCTATAGCACTTTACCATCTGCACCTGATGCTCTGCCACCATCTGCAGTCGCATCTCGTGTCGCTGCTCCTCTCTTCGCTGTTTTGCTTCATGGTCATCTGCATCCTGTGCACCCATTGAATCGAAACAGACATCGCACAAATCACATCAAATATCATCAAATATCAAATGCTGGCAAATAATTTTAAAACAATGTCAATAATTTTTGTATATACATATATATATTATATATATATACATAAATACATAAAATATCATAAAATTTATAGAATATCATAGGTAATACATGGTAATATCACATCACACATTCTTCATTTCTTTTTTTTTCAAATATGTATTTTTGTTGGATATGACCATGACCACGCCTTCGTGGAGGCTGCCATGGCCTCCTGGAGTTCCTGCTTCTCGGCACGCCGCTGGCGGATCTCTTGGGACACCTGGCGGAAGCCGATGACTGATGACCCTCTGGAAAGCTAAGATAGCTATGGAAAATCACCATTTATAATAGCTAAATACATTTCTAAATACTAGGATATGATATACTGTACTAGGTAAACCAACTGTAAATGGCTTGTTTTTCAATAGCCATGCGAAATTTCCAGAGGGATCCAGAGGGTAAACAAAACTAAACATGGAGGAAGGGAACAACTTGGGTAAAAAAAGATAAAAACATGTTATGAATGGCTAAACACTTGTCGATGAAGAGTTGAACCGGTTATGGGTCAAAACATGTCAAAACAAACAAGAGTTGACTGGGTGTATCATTCCACGATCATGGGAAAGAATGCAATCATAAAAACGGTTGTGTTGAATGAATTGAATAGAATGATGTTCAGATCTCTCTCCATCCTATCTCGATGTTGCATCACCATCCATCAAAAAATCCCGTTGGGACACCTTGGAACCGAACCTCAGCCTCCGTGGGGAGGTAGTTGAAGGGTCGCCCCGAACTCTCGATGTAGATCCTGGCACTTTCGAAGAGGTCCTCCTGCCAGCTGTGGTCATGGCCTGAGGATATTGACCAAAAATGTTGGGATGTGGCATGGAAAATATCGACGTTATAAGTGCTTCGATACCAAAAACCAATTTGATGAATATCGGCATCAAATAAGAATTGTTGCTGTGAGAAGAGATGATCCCAAGGGTTGAGTCCCGTCCCTGCAACTGTTGGTCTGTTGGCTCCTCATCCTTTCCAGCAATCGGCAGGTTTAGGACGCCTTTATTGGCAACGTCCTGAAAAAAGTCTTGGAGGCTGTGGATGTTGCTGGTCAGATTGCTCTCGATGTAGGCCTTGCAAGTGCCAAGGCCTAATGCTAAGGGAGCCATAAAAAGTGCTTGCTGCCCTGTATTATTTTACACTAGACATGATGTGACTGCTTCAAATCACCCATAGACATCCATGTTGTTGGGACTTGCAGGGGAATTTGACTAGCTGAGGTTCGATTTGTGAAAGCTAAGGCTGCTAAGTGTTACAGTATATACCGTATACCCATCTGCTTCACAGCCATCTGCCTGCATTGACTGCTCGAACACTTCCAAGGATGCGCCGCCAGCATTTTGCCACTTGCCCTTGCCTTGGTCAATGACAAGGCCACTTGACCCATGCATGGCCCGCCCTTCAAGGGGGAGAAGCAGGTCTTCGTTCATCTGCGGAACATTCCCCACAAGAAACCAATTCAAAATCCCCACTCCAAAGCTCTAGTATGCCCTAGTGATATCCAAGAGGCAGAGTGCAGCAGGTGCTTGAGTGATTATCACCTGGCATGATTCATGATTTCATCCATTTGATGCCCATGAACTGGCGTAGCTCGCCCATGAGGCATCCCAGCACAGTCCACCATCATTCTACAGTAGTATGTGTCAGTATCCATTATAGTAAAAACAAATGTAAAAATCCATAAAATGATACAACATGGATCAACATGGGCTTTCGAAACCATGGAAACCCGTCTCACCATTTCGCCACCAGGGCAGGAGCACGTAGGCTGGACACGTCTCCTCATTCAGCCGTCGTTCCATCTTCGGAGGAGTTGGTTCCACCTCCTCGCCGTCTGGTGGGGGTTCCTCCTGCCGGACATCTGCCCATCACCAATATCATTGCAATGTGGAAATTACATGTAAGTGCATTCGTATAGCAAATGTGGATGCATAAGTATACACACATATGCAACATATACATATGTGTATATATATATATAATATGATAAATCATAAATATACACATATATATATAAATTATATATATATATCCGTTATATGTATCTGATTGTGGTAATCTTCAGCACTGTAATGTGATGCATTGTGAATCTCAACTGCAGCATTTCGTCCATCCCAGGCACCTCCTCCGACCTGGGCACCTCCACGTCGAAGCGGAAGAGCTTCTCCGCCTCCGCGAAGCCGATGCCGCCTGCGACGCGACGCGACGCCCTGAGGCCAACAAAATGGAGGGGAAAACATGGCGAAATCACGTGAACATGTTGGAAAATGTTGGAAAATGTTGGAAAATGTTGGAAAATGTTGGAAAATGATGGAAAATGTTGGGAACATGTTGGAAAATGTTGGGAACATGTTGGAAAATGTTGGGAACATGTTGGGAACATGTTAAAAATTGGTCATTTGTAGGTGATGTATCTAGTATTTTAATATGATGATTTTCCGTTTACCCAATGGGGATGTGAACTTATGGGGTAAATATGGGTAAATTATGGTAAATTTAGCAAATCTGGGTAAAGATCCCCTAAAGATCTCTAAAGTGACTATAGTGAGACTTTAAGTATCCTGAAAGAAAACTGGTTCTACAGTTTTGGGGACCCAGTACAACATAGAAGGGGGAACATAAGCAACCAAACATCACATGTGGATATGTATCAACAACTAGGGCTGAATGCAGGGATCCAAAAGGTTTTTCATTGCCAACCAAAATGGCAAGCTCACCAAGCCGCATATATCATGACTTCACTGGGAAGCATCAATTATCATAAAAAATTCCGGTTGGCTTTTGAGCCACCCAAGCCCGACAATATGAAAGCCAATGGTGCTTGCGATCATCTCACTTTCAGGATGGAAAATAACGCATATTTAGAGCTACCCTGGAGCGTGAGAGTATTAAGTGAGTCGGAATCATAAACCAGAAACTGGTTGGTAGTTGAAAAGTCCACTTTTGGCCAATTGGGCAATATATCCTGATCAAGTAGGGATGGAAACGAACTTTGTCACCACCACCCCCGCCAAAAAAGATACACATGCCCTGCACCTGCATCCAGGACGTAACCTCTATAGCGAATCACGTTGGAGGTGATCTGTGTTGCCCTTAGCTTCATACACAATAGAGCCAGTCGCAACAGTGATCCTCCGTACTGAGTGCGAAATAGGTTTCGGGCGATCACGGCGAAACTTTGAGAAGTAAGCTGCTGTGACAGTATCCATCCATCCCATCCTTCCATGAAGAACCTTGCCAACTACTCCAAAACTGTTTCGGGCAAGGCTCATCTTCTCGATATCGCTGCTTTGTGCTGGTACTGGAAAGGACAAATATGGCACCTCTTTCGGCCCCCTGTGAGGTCTGGATCAAGATCTAAGGCCCTGGAACCCCAAGATTGCCGTGTCATTTTTTGGATCTCTTAGCAGGAAAACAAACGACAAACCGATGTTTTGGGTCTCTCTCCACTTTTGGTCGTTGAGAATTCACTATTGATTATATAGACTGCTGCATGTATAAGTAAAAGGCCTCACATGTATATATAAACCTATTGGTATATTCTATAGCCTAATAGCAGCTATTGCTTGTATATATATATATATATATTATATATATATATATATCTCTCTCTCTTGTTATATCTTTATATTTAAATAACACGTTGGATAATTATATATATACACACCCAGTTAGTCCACATGATATTACATGATCATTATTAATCATTATTAATCATTATTAATCATTATTAATCATTATTAGACAACTATATACAACTCATTTCACCACGTGTGACGTGTTAAACCCGTGTGACTCACCTTGAAGTGCTCTGCCACCGCCTTGGCCAAGTTCGATTTGCCCGAGGCTGGAGGCCCAGCGATGATGATCCTGGTGACCAAGTCCCACCGGATCCTATGATGGGGGGTCTTACCAATAAACATGGTGGTTTAAGCATAAAAAAATATAAGATGATATAAGATGATATAAGATGTACCCGATGGATACAGGCTGTACCAACAAAAATGGGGGTTTAAGTTTATATAAGATTTGACTATCAGTTTTTCACCATCAGTGAACATGGGAATGCATATAGTCAATATAGAAATACCCAATCATTTCTAGGTGGGTATCTTATACCATCTTATACAGGGGAAGGGCTGGATGTATCTGGACTGCAACTCATTAGCCACAACATCCCAGTTAAACGATAGCCCACATTTGGAGGTCTTCTAAAATACATGGGTCCAACCATGACATCACTGCGTTTGACCATGTTTGACCCTCACAAAAGTCACACACGACCATCACCATGCAACTTCCTCGTGCTGGCCGTGGGGATCATGGGGATCCATGTGCCGCGCCTCATGCATCGGAGTTTTTTCCCCGCACAGAATTCGTCGGCCATGCTACGCAGGTTTGCCAAAAGGCCGTTCCTGGCTGGGAATGTGGTGGTGCAGCCTCTTGAATGCAAAGGTCCAACCATTTTTTGGACCAAGATTGGTAGGCATGATTGTTGCACAACCCTTTGGCCAGCTTTCGAAGAAGTGTTTGCTGCCTGCGGGATGGCTAAGGTGTGCCCTAGATTCCTAGATCCAGGGGCATGGCTTTTGAGAGCTGAAAGGCTTCCTCCGTGCTGCCATGTCATAACGACCTCGCCAAGCTTCTTGCAGATCCATCCCGGAGGGTCGGAGTTTGCACAGAAGTCCTGAACCAGGAGAAGCCGAAATACATGGGTAGTACTGTAGATGGTAGTAGGATGGAGTAGAACTTCAATTAAATGGGACTCTCGCAAATTTTTGATCACTCTTGGTTGAAACATGTTGAAACCATACTATTTTGGTTAGCTGATTGACTCACGCAAGCAGAGACCCCTTGCAAGCCTATCAGCCAATACAACAACTCATACCGCAGAAATGCAGAAATGCATGAGCCGAACAGCTACCTCTATCCTGGATCCGAGTCAAGTCTGGGTGATCCCAAGGAGGGCGTCCTTCTCAGTTTCAGTAGAGTTCCATGGGTTGCAACAGCACTTTGTTCCACTATGGACATTTGTCCCTCTTTATCCTCTTTCTGGAACCTCGGAACCTCAAGATCCACTCATGCTCTGCCTCTGCGGCATCCCACCTCGTTCAGGGCTAGGGTAGATGGTTCCATCCACAGGTCCAACGTCAAGGCTTCCCGCACCTCCTGCAACTCAGCCACTGACATGGCCTGCAACGCGAGGGAAACCACGAGAAGCAAGTGATGGCTGACAGGGCAGCTTTTCTACAATAGCTGGATGGAAATTAAATGAAGTTTCCATCGCCTACTAGGGCTTACTTGGGCCATACAGGGCTTATTCCATGGTTCACTTTGGTTCACTTGATCCTGTCGCTACCCCACCTCATCGTACGAGACACGTGGGACCTGCAGGGCGACCATGGCCACGCCCAAGCCCTTTCAGTTGCTACCAATTCTTGGAGGAAACATTTGGAAAGTATCTACCACCGTCTTGGATTGGACATGAGTGGGCAAGGGCCTGATAGTGTTCTCCCATCTCATCCACTATGCCCTGAACCAGGTCTTTCTGAGTGGACACCGGTGGCTGTGAGGGCCTCGGTCTTCGAGTTTGATCTGCCATTCTGGATATATATAATGACTATATTCTGCATATTCTGCATATTTTTGGCGGCTGGTTCGTAGTTTCAACCTATCCCCCAAAAAACCCTGTATCCAAACATACAATCCACAGAGTCAATTGCGGTGAAACCTCAAGGGGCTCCGTTAGGTTTGAACGCCTGCGGTATCGGTTCTGATCAAGATTTTCAACATTGCCACATTGCACAAATGTAAGTGCTTGCAAGTCCATCCATGGCAAGGGACGGCTGATCCACTGCAAGAAAATATGGTGGTGTCTCCAAAGGGTTGATGCTCTCGGCAGTAAGGCTGACTTGCCGCACAAGTCGAGCCATGTCGCGAACGTGGACCTTGGCATGCGTGGCATGTTGCAGCACATGCTGATGTCTACGACCTGTTTTTCTCCGCCATGGAGGCTCAAAAATATCCAAAATCAACATGTCTGAAAAAAACACCTAGAATCAACCCGTTGCCGGCCTACCAAAATGGTTCATCTATATCCCCCTCCACCGTCTATTTTCTCCACAAACGGGAGATCTCAATACCCATATTTATAGATCCATTCAAACGTCAAGAACATATATATATATATATAATATGTATATGTATATACGTGATACAATCAATGCAGGGCATGTACATATTCAGGACATGCATCCCAAAAATACCAACATCTATAAGATCTACTAAAAAACACATCTCCCAACTTGTGCACCACCTCACAACATCTCCCGCCACGCCGTCGCTACCGAGCCGCTGTCGGCACCTTGTTGACGCCGGGGCTGACGATGGCATGGGACTGCACCCCTCGCCATGCGTCCTTGAAGAGATCTGCAAAGATCTGCTCGCCCTCGCCATAGAGGAGACCTCCAAAGATCTCCAAAGAAATGAGATATAGAGATGGATGGATATGGATACGCATGGAATACGATCATTTCTAAGGCCACTTCTATAGTCAATGGTGATTGTTATAGTCAATGGTGATTGTGTATAATATGTATGTCCAATGTATATATATATATATATACACAGATAGATAAACAGATAGATAGGATAGGATAGGCTAGGATTAGATTAGATTAGATTAAATAGATAGATAGATAGATAGATAGATAATGGAGGATGGTATATACGTATATATATATATATATACCTATATATTATATACATTGTGTATTACATTATACGTATTTGTATATATGTGGTATGCTTGTGTCCAAGTTGGTGGTTGAAACGGTATTGGATGTTCTTGATCTCGCTTCATGTCCGCCAAGGGGGGGGCTTGAGCTGGCTCGGCCTACGGCTGAACCTCTTCTCAATAAAATTCCTGACCCCCAAAATTGGATGGTTTAATCTCTCTGCCGTTTTCTGGTGGGTCCATTATGTCGAGCCATCTCCAAGTCGGCCACAGTCACAGTCAGCTGCCTCCAGCCACTACGAAGGCTTTTACCTGTGATGCTTCACGATTGAAGCAGCTGAAGACCAGATCCTCCATCTCCTTCCACCTTGGGATCCGCTGATACCACCGAGTGGAGATAGCCGTTCAAAGCACGGTGGGTCAGGCGCAAAATTGGGGTGCCAAAGAACTTCCAGACTTGGTCATGTTCAAACATGTGTGGACATCTTTCAAACATTTTACATTGTCATACATTGTCTGGCAGTATTTTGATAATTGTTATACATCCCAAAATGCTGGTCAATGTTGAGCCATCAAATGGTCACGACGCCAGCAGCCATCCCTCAATGGCTGGTGGGCTGGGACGAGTCATCCATAGGGTCATAGGATGTCATAGGGATGGAAATGGAAAGGAGCTTTTTTCAGACTTCAGAGAGGGGTTGAACCGGTTGAGCATGTAAAGCATAGAATAATAAGTGGATCACAAGTGTACTGAACACAAATTTCTGATAGTTTCTGGCGATCTTTGAGTCAGAGCTTTACACTTTTTTGCTCGACTACTTCTGTAAAGCTTTGGCTTTGATCTCCTGTTTTGATATGGCAACCTATCCGTAGGGTCTTTGAACCCAATGATGTCCTTTTTGGATCTTTTTGGGAAACACATGCGGCCTAGAACCAAAGCGGCTGATCATTTACCCATTGGTTGTGAAGGTTGGGGGGCATCGCGGGAAAGGAATATTTTGATTGTATCTTGTGTGTATCAGTCAGTCGTTTTTACAGTATATGTTTTTATTCCCCCTCCAGTTTTCTTCCTCCAACCGGCTTTTCATCCCTCCAAGTTGCTGCTCAAATTTCGAGCCAACTTTGGGAGCTCGACGAAGGTAGTCGCTGTCCTGGCGCGGTGGTTCCCTTTGGAGCACCAAGGGGTTGGCTGGATGGCACGCTCCTTGATAGCAGCTCCAGGTGTCTCTGGCTTGGTTGCTGACCACACCATGACCTGAACAAACAAGGCCGGGACGGTGCTTGGAGAACGCATAAACACTGAGTAGCTTCGTAGCTCTCCTGTCTGCTATCAAGAAGCTGAAGAAATCACCATGAAGATGCACTCGCTCTCCAATTCTCCAAGCACTTTGGGTGGGTTCGCCTGCAACTTGACATTGATAGCTTGCTGATGCTCGTTGCACTCACTGCAACAAGTGATACGGCTGGGAGCAGCAAGTACCTCTCTCTACTCAATCAATGCTGACATGAACTCACCAGTGAAGACCCTGTGCCTTCGGGTCCACTTTTAGGGCACTGATGGCAAAGTGCAGGTCATCCAACGTGCAGTCGAAAAGGCTAATGACCTCAGCACATTTCGGTCAAACACTTTGTGTTGCCCGAAGCGCTCTCAAAACACTTTAAATTAACTTAAATTATGGATCAATCTGGCATTCCTGAAAAACTCAGGTAGGGGACCCTAAAACGTAAAACCCTAAATCCTAAGGTCCTAAACCCTACAATACTCTACAACCATGAAACAATCAAGGAAACACCTTAAATGCACCTCAAAAACCTAATTCTTACACCTTATAACCTTAAACCTAACAGCGATGTTGGGCGAAACGAGGTGTCTGCCCGTACATATTCAAAACATTGCACTTCATGTGCTGTATCGATTCTTTGCGGTGCTCAACCAGAACTGGATTGCTATCAGCGTAGCCGGAGCCTAGTCTAATCTATGTCGATGTTTAGATGTTCTGCTGCTACTTTCAGGAGGGATTCATGGAGATTTCGCTTTAATCGATTGTGGAAGCATGTTTCCAATTGCCAATGGACTGTGGGCTCCGTGCTTATGGCCAGACCAATGCCGATGACCGGAGGAATGCAGTCTGCATAGCTTGACATGAGCAAATGATAGCAAATGGACACGAGTGAATGGTCATAGTTTATTTTATTTTTTGGGACATGATGCCATCCTTGTCAACAAGTGCCTGGAACGGCGCGCTTAAAGCCTTTAGTGTCGTCGCTCTATGGATTTGCCCCCAACTTTGACGTCATCCAAGCAAAGTGGCCACAAGTCTGCATGACTGCATGGTTTCCGCCATCTTCTTCGCCTGGTGAACAGCCAATGGAGTTGGATCAAAAACACATCATCGTCATCATCATCATCATCATCACCCATACCCAGTCATCAGTCGTCAGTCATCAGTCATCAGTCATCCGTCATCAGTCATCCGTCATCATCCTCATCCTCGTCGTCGTCGTTGTCAACAACAACAATCACTCAATCACCAATCATCAATCACCAGACACCAATCATCAACCAACAGTCATCATCACCATCATCATCACCATCATCATCATGATCACCACCATCAATCAATCAACAATCAAACAACTAAAACAATTAAAGCATATTAAGACAAAAAATAAATGAAACAACCAGGTCACGCCGTGGATAGCGGCCTGTGGGCCGCAGGCATGATCAGCATTATCTTCTTCTTCATCATCATCATCATCGTCTGCACTGGAATTCTAGATAAACGAAGTTAAACATATGAGGATGTTCAAGATAAAGATAATGGTCCTATCGTACCCGGGGAGTCTACATTAACATACATTCCAAGAACACCTGACAATGATGACGATGACAATGATGTTGATGATGCCCGCAAGGATATAGAAGACATCGTTGGTCATTCTCGCGAAAATGAACATGATGATGATGATGATGATGGTGATGATTATGATGATGATGGTGGTGATGATGATGATGATGATGATGAGGTAACCAAAAGAAGCGGAGACAGGCAGTGCAGAAGAGACACAAAGGACAGGAACAAGTGAACGTTAACGTGACCCGCCATCCGTGACGTGGCATCAACTTCATGACGCAAGTGCAAGCGCACGTTAACATGCCACACCCGACCCCAAAACACCCCACCCCATCTGTCACGAAGCATCAACGTCATGACGCAAGTGCAAGCGAACGCTAACATGCCCCACCCCACCCCACCCCACCCCACCCCATCCGTCACGAAGCATCAAAGTCATGACGCAAGTGCAAGCGCAAGT
>Ga0126342_10008027_pt1 | contig 18881 bp, 15 predicted proteins | sample Cyp1metagenome_FD_92528 | JGI IMG/M metagenome (GOLD analysis project Ga0126342, IMG submission 92528) | Coral microbial communities from Lord Howe Island, Old Settlement Bay, Australia - Cyphastrea 1 metagenome | ecosystem: Host-associated > Invertebrates > Cnidaria > Coral ... | reverse complement strand
TAGCTTGCCGATTTTGGACGGGCGCGTTCACGAACAGGTGTCTTCCGTACTGTTTTTTACAGTGTTTTTTGAAGGCGAGCGTCACGACCTATCAAAAACAGGAGGTTTTGGCCGAAAAATGGTTGCCCCCCCCCCCAGGTAAACCTGTAACCTTTTACGAGTGCCATCCGGAAGATCACGCCCCAGCACCTTCGGTGCGGGCGGATTTTTTGAATTTGGCCCTGACTGGTTTAATATGTTTAATCGAATACATGCTTCCGGGCGACTGGCATACCTTGTGAGCTTCCAGGCGGGGATCCTGATTTATTCATCAGATTTTTTATACAATTTTGATTTGATGGAGGGAATTCGCACCATTGTGTGGGACTGTGTGGAGTCCCAGCTGACTGGGGTACATGTGGCTCTAACCTGGAAAGGTTGCTGCTCCATTGGCAGGCTACAGATGTTCAGGTTGAAACCCAATTAAGATATTTATGGTTTTACCTTCACCGAAATAGTTCAGGGATGCCTGATGCCAGGGGGCTAAGTGTTTAAGTCGAAGTGACTCAATCTCTAGTGATCAGGGATTGATAATCTGATTGATACGGCTTAATAACTTTGCTTATCTTTGCTTAACAACTCTTCATCCCCTGATCCAAATGTATCCCAACTTTCCAGGACTGTGATGCTGCAGGCCTTCACCTGGCCCAACTGAGAGCCACATACCAGCGGGAGCAAGCGCAGCAGGTGCAGCCCGGAATTTATGCCAAATCATGCGGTGTCAGATTTTGATGCAAAATATGCAAACATGGATTCAATGAAGAGTCGCCTATCTTTGCAGAGTCGCCTATCTTTGCAAAAGTAGTGCCAAAGTTGTTGTGCCGTTCAGCCGGTTTGTTCGTAATCTGTGCTTTGCAAAGACAAATGTGCGGCACAACACGCGCTTGACTTGATTTTCGGATGAGAAATGATGAATCGATCAATTGTTGGGCCATGCAGTAGGGTGACTGACTCCTTGCTGTGTGGTATGCAGGAGGTCCAGCACTCTACAGATTGATATATAGGTTGACCCTGGTCATTTCAAGCAACTGGCGCTTACGCAGCCCGTTTCTTTCAAAGAGAACCAATACATGCTAACTCATGAGGGTTGGATGTGACCATTAGCCGATCACCACCTTGATTCAAAAATGTTGACCTTGCCCGCAGCCCTATTGAAGGGTATTGTTGAATGGTGTTGAATGCCTTTGTGACAAAGTTCCAGAAAGTGTTCAGCTTCATTCGTCATGTCATCCAAGAAGTTGATTTAAGAAGTTGATGGGACAGCCAACCATGGATTTGATTTTGTGAGTCTCATCTTTTATTGCCTGTTGATTGAAACGAATATGAATATAATTGATATATATATACATAATAATATAATATATATATATACATATAATTATATGTATTATATTCATATTATATTTGTAAATATTTAAAACAGTTGAACCGGAGGCCCCGAAGTACCAATACTTCGGCTCCGACGAGCTGGATTTCGCAGCCGCCATCGAGGTGTGCAGTTCCTGACCCAAAGCACCTGCGTTTTTCACATGCTACAGGTACAAACAGGTTACAAACATGTACAAATACAACATGAATACACTATGAACATGATGTTGACGGTGCTTTAAATATCTTTAAATGCCAACTTACAGACAAAATTCTCTTCTTAGCAGACATTCAGAATGTCTCTCCAGTGTTGGAAGGGTTGCCTTGGTTTCGAGATGTTCTTACTTAGTACAGCTGGTTGATTTCCAATGTCAGAATTATGTCATGTCTTTTTCATGTCTCAGATGTCCGCAGGAAGATGCTGATGCTGGTACCGCATTTGTGCAAACCTCTGCCCAGCTCATCAGCGCTGGCAATGCCATGTCTGTGGATGCCACGGGTGCTGTGGCAGAACACCGTGGCAGCCGTGGCGGTAGTCCGGCGGCTGCACTGGACAGCCAGGTGATGTCAGTGTCAGCAGATGGGCGAATGCATGTGGAGATGTAGAGATGATACCTTTCAGCCAGTGATGCATATGCCGAGGCCGATATAGGAGAGAAATGGCAGGTGCAGTTTGAACATGTTTGAACATCCTTGAAGTGGTTGATTCTTCAAGACAAGGATTGCAAGATTTGCAAGGATATATTTCACACTGAAGCACTTGAAGCACCTTCAAGATGTTGCAAGCTTCAAATTGTGCCTCCTGGCCAATGGCGACGAGACAGACTCGTGATGATCATAAGAAATTCAGAACACTTTTTAGCAGCTTCCACTTGCGCTGTATTTTCAGAGCCAGCATATTTCCATTGGCAGAATACTTCAGAGGGTAAAATGCTTCAAAGTTAACATTTTTGGAAGTGTCTCCTTTCAAAAAACTTCTACAAGGCAACCATTCTCATCCTTGGACCAGTTTGGACTGCTATGCAATGGTGATGAATATCCTGGCTCCGCTGTTGCTGCTCTGAGGGCGTACTGCCGATTGTGGACAAAAATCAAAGCTGCTGAGCAACTTTGTGTTGCTCCACCCATTGCAGATGTTTGGAAATGTTATACATACGACCACAGAACATTTGAAAGTTATTTATGGGACAGCAATGCCTTCGTAAAAAGTCATCCGGTGAAAATTTCAGTTTTGTTCCTCTGGTTCATGGACAGCACACAGTGTTTCGAACTGGCGAAAAACAGTCGTAGCATAAACCTGTGAATCGAACTCATGTCATTCTCCCCCAAACAATAAGGGTAAAGCCATTGTATTTACGTACATATTTCTACATGGGTTCATCACTCTCTGGATTTGTTTGAAGTGGATCCTCCCTAGATTGATCTTGAGATGATGTATGGTTGCAGTCGGGGTTGCTGCTGTTCTACTGTCGCTGGGTGTAGCGAGTTGGCGATTTGTATTGGGGATTGAACAATACGACGATTACGAGAATCTTCAATCAAGATAAATCAAGTACTTATAGAATTCTATAGATGTATTCATCATCTTTCCAGATTTCCGAGATTGGTGCTGAGGTTGGCAGTTGCATGGGGGCAGTTGTGACGCCTGCGGCCGCCATAGCTCTGTACATAGCCTGCTTAAAAACCTCTGGCTCATCCTGCCTGCCTGCATTTGACCTACGGGAGCACAAAATATGCTCAAGACATCTCAAACCAAGAACCAGCGGATCATGATACTTATTGTGATCAGCAGGGTGTAAGAGTTTGGGGTCTGGCTGCTGTAATTTCTGTGCATATAACATATTGCAGCATGGTAACGGTTCGATTCGGTTCGGTTCGGTTCCAATTTCCGGTTCGTAGTGCACGGTTCGGTTCATAAACGGTTATTGAATAAACGGTTCAGTTCTACCGGTTCGGTTTCCCCAAAAAATCGATTCCACCGGTTCAGTTCCACCAGTTGATTAAAAAAGAACTTCATTTGTTCTCGATCTTCATCGTGGCATGTTGAAACCCTTAGAAGATCTTAGAAGTATGGTTAATTGTTTCATGCAAGATACGTTGCATCGCTCCAAGCGCAGCGCAGAAGATCTCGAGAACGAAGAACCCGCTCCATGGGATAGACTCGATATATCTGCTTTCGGTTCGATCGGTTCGGTTCGATCGGTTCGTACGGTTCCATGGAGAATCTTTTCGGTTAGGTTCACAACGGTTTGGTTCCTACGGTTCAGGTTCCTGCGGTTCCACGGGTAGGTTACTAACCACAATAATATTGATAGCATTCACCAGATTTGAAGCACTGCCAGAGGGATGAGATTATGACGAAGACCGTGAAAGTTCAAATTGCTTCTTAGGAAGTACTTCGCCATGTCTCAAAACATTTAGAAACCCAAACTTCGTCCTCTGGTGACACCGATTGTTTCTTGGTGTTCGGTCTGAATGTAGTGCATCTTTAGGATCTTATGCGTCTTCATCATTCTTCAATATTCTTCATAACTTATCATAGCTTCATGGTCTGGAATAATTAGCCATACTCCACTGCTATCGCAGTTTACAGTGCCCAAGCTCCGTGGGAAACGCCCGGAGCCATCACTCACGCCAGCGTTTCTGGCAGGCAGGGTGCGGGAAAACAGCCATGTTACATGGTTGATGGAAATTGGAGCAAATTTGAAGCATTCTGAAACGTGCTGATATGGTTTTTGAATCTTTTTGACAAGTCCTTTTTGTGTTGACTTGGTGTACCTTGCGTACCTCCCGGCATGATACCAGCGAATCCCAATCATACAGGCGGCAGTGAAGTGATCCCGAACACGACTCGAAATCCTTTTTATTTCTTTTGTTCTGAAACGGAGCTCATCTCCTCCAAGGATGTTCAATACACATGGCTTTGGAATAGAGTCAACACGCCGGTGGTTCCTGCCAGGTTGTTGTAAGAAGCATGACAGACGCGGAATGGGCGGTGTCTTGGCAGATCAGACCCCCGCTGATTTTGATGAAACTCTTGCTACAAGTGCTGATCATTCTCCAGCCTTCAGTCTGACTTCTGTGGCTCCGAGAAAGACTGTACGACAATTGGCTTTAACGCCTGCACTGACGGGATTTTAGCTGGACTTCAAACTTCAGATGAAGTGTTTCCACGTCGGCCACGCTGAACTTCAGGGCTTATTGATTGATATTGGAATTGATTCATAGTCTATTCATAGTCATATAGTTCTACTATGTTCTACTCTGTTCTAGCACTGCGGCTTTGGATTTTGTGGGCCCATGATGCCCCATGTCTCCCTCGCTGTGGAGGCCAACATGCGACGGGTCCTCGGGCCTCACCTTGAAGCCATGAATTCTGAGGTCGCCCTTGCAGCGATGAAACCACAAACCACACATTTCTTTGGATCTCTCAGCATCGCTGAGACGTTGAAGTCGACGAGATTTGACATATTTGGCATATTTGACATATGAGTATCATATGAGTATCATATGAATCATATTAGACTGGATTCTTTCATGGCCAGGGTTTCTTTTTTTTGTTGCCTTCATGAACTTCCTGGGTTTTCCTGGGCAAGCCAAGTGGCGGTCAGGAATGGTAGCTGAGGCCAATTAACATAGGTGCATGACGCAAGTTACAACAGCTACATACATTGATTACATTGCGCATCTGTACTCAAACTGTGGGAGGATTTTATCGCCATTTCAGAAACTTGTACGGTTCGAAGGATTTTTTCTATATAGTATAGTATAGAGTTGGAAGTCTGGGTTTGGAGGTAGTGAAGTCAGTTCTCCACATGGAAAACTGCAGATCACCTTGATAACCAGAACGTTCCAGAGGACTGGAATCGACATTTCAGAACTTGGCAGTCTTCAGCCTTGTGAATCAAACGATATTTGAAGATATTTGAAGATATTTGGAGTCTGTGGTGGTTGCGACCTGATGTTCAGCACGTTGCCATGGGCGTCACCTCAGCCAGGTCCAGCAGTCCTGGGGTTGGCAACTTAGTACTCCAGCGTACTCAGTGTACTCAGTGTACCAGTTCATAAACAGTTCATAAACAGTTCATAAACAGTTCATAAACAGTTCAGATGGTTCAGATGGTTCAGAGATGTTCAGATGCTAGAACCGGTCCATTTTTAGTGCGCCCACCGACAGTGCAGAAAGTGCAATCAGGATTTCAGTGGGTCAGCGACTTGCTAAGTTGGTCAAACCTGGTTGCTTTACTTGCTGGAATCAGCAGACGAAATAAATGTGCCACGAGTTTAACAATCCTTGGACTGAATTTCCATCCTTTTGGCTCGAAGAATGAAAGAATCCGAAAGAGATACTGATGGCTGGAATATGCATTCGCTGGCCGTGTTTCTTCATGCCATGACTCCGGTGCTCTGATTGTTTGAATGCTCAAATTATGCTATGCACCTCTATGTTTGAGGTCCAGAAGTAGATCCTGAAGCCATGCTGCTCAGATGGCATGGTCACCCAGAAGGAATCAGGGGATGAGCACAGCCACTTATGTGGAACCAAGCCTCAGAATGTCAGAAGCTGCATCCGTTTGAATGAGCTGTACATCTCCCTTCAATTTCTATCAATTTCTATCTTTACCTTAATCTTCTCGCTTACAGCAAATTCAGTGATTGTTCCTTGTCTCACACGCGGCATCATTGAATCATTGGCGTTCTTTCTGGACCGGGGTAAAGGTTGTGCCAACGCCGGAACTTGGCCCGGAGACCAAGCTTAAGCGAAGAGGATGGATACCCAGGGTCTGTGAAGCACCAGTTCGCCAGGAAACACATGGAAACGCAATGCCAATGCGATGAACATGGTAATTTGCCTTGCCAATGGGTAAAATGCCAATGGGATCCAATGGGCCTGTCTCTTCCTCAACAGCCAGTATGCACTCGAAGCGTTCTGATATCCGTCCTGAGCAGAAGTTCCTCCACCTAGGAAGTTCCTCCGGTCTCAGTGCGGCGGAAGAAGCTAGATGAGCAGAGGCGGGCGGTGGGTTGACCCCCAATCCTCTTGCCAAAAATGCATGGAAACTAAGTGATCAGGGTGCCATGCCATTGCATGGCAACACATGGCAACACTGATATAGGAAATATTGAGCAGATTCGACAACTCCTTCGGTGATATTTGAAGGGCTTAGAGCTGGTTCTGGCAGCTGGACCTTTGGAGACCAACTCTTCTCACTTTGCTCTGTGAAAACACTGGAAAGACCATCCACGGTGAGGACCGCAGCAGAAGAAGAGTCCAAGCCTTGACACATGCAGCGGTGACAGGAGGGTAATGCCACCTCACACCTGCCAGAACAGAAATTGATCTAAGTTGAACCTTGCAGACACCTGTAGTATCTCTATGTACCTCTTACAGAGAAGCACCTTTTGGAGATTTTTGGAGTGGTGCCATCGCATAGGACTGCTATGGACTGCTGGTCTTGGCCCAACAAAAAATCATCAAGTTATCATTTCCTCGAACATGTCAAATCAATTCCCTAATTCCCTATACATACTTGAATCATGTTGAGTCAATGATAGAAATCACGCTGACTGACCTCTGCCACCCCCGCTAGAGCCAGTCGGGACAAGCTGACGTTCCACCCCTCATGTTTCATCACTGAGGAGTCGGGAACAGCGAGATCCGTCGAAGAGCTCGAGGCCTGTGGCTGTGGGCTGCAATGGAAGTGGCGATGGAAGTGTTTGAGGTTTTCTATTTCTGTCATGTTCTATCTGGTTTTATCATTTTCGAAATTGAGGGAAGCGTTTCATTTCAGGTGACCAGGTGGCTTGCAGCTTCATGAAAGTCGTGGGTTCTACGTTTGCAAGTTGCTTACCCTCCCCTCGGGCCCCTCGGGAGTATTGTGTAAATAAAATATTGAGGTTTCACATGCGTTGACAAAGTGCATTGCAAAGAGATGTTGCTGGAAGTCAGGCTTTGTGAGCTCCTGTAATTTTGAAGATGTGACATAACATATAATGAACATATGTGAACGTGGTAGTTAACACACGTTAATTAACATCATAATATCACATCATAGTTTCATACATGCAGTTTTATACGGTTTCACAGTTTCCAATCTTCCTATGGCAACTACTTTGCGGCCAGGGCAGGTCCTAGTGATAAGCCACCGCCGGGTTCCCAGCAATCTGGTGGGATGGCTACACATCAAAATCGACCGCGGGACGGTTTGAGTAGTCATCCCAAACCACAGGGGCTTGAAACTGTTAGGGGGCACCCGCCCCCCACCCCAGCAGAAAATTATACTACCATATGAATGGTCAAAAACACCACAAAAGCCTTCAAAGCAATGTCATGTGTAGTGCAGCTTCCGAAATCCAAATTAGCTTCTGCTCGTGCCAAGAATGGTTGGTGTGGATGCCATGCTGAGGACCAGTGCGTGTGAATTAACTGAAGTAAAGTGTGAACGATTCGGAAATGTGGAATGTGGCACGTGCACAGACAAACATTTGTAAATTTGGAAATAGACACAAAAAGAGGCTCCGTAATGACAAGGTGAAGGTAAATTTAGTTCCAGCAGGCTTGCCTACGTGAACCTGGCTAGGCGCAAGCCCGAGCAGCCCTTGAGTGCCAGGCACGGTAAGCAGTATGCCATTGAGAGTTGGCCAGATCTACCAAGAGCATCCCCAAGAGCCTGATGTTTGTATTTCTGTTTCTGATATTTTATGATCAGGCTTTCCCTCGTGATACAGTTTGTTTTGTTGGTAGTTGTGCTTGAAGATAGCGTTACAGTGAACGGTTCCTGATTCAGAGCGCACTTCTACAAGCGTCCACCGCAGCCACGGCGTGGCCAAGACCTTTTGAATACACCCACTCATCACTTCTTTGAAACGGAAATGTGTCACGTGTGGAAGCTGCAGGGTGACTTATTTAAGTGGCAAACAGATGCACATGCGGGGCATGTATGCAATGGGGGAGTTATCCCAAGCATTCCACGCCCAGCCTGGCTGTTGTTCAACGTGGCACAGGTTACCAGTGGCACATCGCAAACCATGTGAGGAGGGCCACATGGACGCATCTTCGCAACATTAGTCACAGTCGTGCAGCTAAATTACTTTGCTTCGAGTGATCCCCACCGGGCCCCACCGTGACAAATTATTTTGTCATAGTTTCTGACATCTCATCTGGAAGTATTTATGGCATATATTTTCTGACATTCTATTCTGGCATTCTATCTGGAATTCTATCCCGACAGTCTATTCTGGCATTCTACTATCTGGCATCTATTCTGACGTCCTATCTGGCATCCTTTCTGGCATCCTTTCTGGCATCTATTCTGATATTTTCTCTGGCATTCTATCTGGCATTCTTTCTGCTATTCTATCTGGCATCGATTCTGACATTCTTTCTGGCATTCATTCCGGCATTCTTTCTGGCATTCTATGTAGCATTCTATCTGACATTCTATTCTGGCATTCTTTCTGGCATCTATTCTGACTTTCTATTCTGCCACTCTACCTGGCATTCATTCCGGCATTCTTTCTGGCATTCTATCTGGCATTCTATTCTATTCTGACATCCTCTCTGGACATGGGCACTCCCCACTGGGGCTGGCGCGTCCGGCAGCCCACTGAGACCTGGCCCTCGCCGTTGAGGTCCAGCAGTGCCCACTGAGATCTGCAGCTCGCCGTTGAGGTCCGGCAGCGCCCACTGAGATCTGCACCTCGTCGTTGAGGTCCGGCGCCCACTGCGATCTGGAGTTCGCAGTTGAGGTCAGGCAGTGCCCACTGAGATATCTGAGATCTGGAGTTTGCCGTTGGGGGAAGGAGGAAGGAAGGAGGGAAGGAGGAGGGAAGGAACCCGAAAAAGAACTGTAGAGACCCTCACCTGGCAGGTGGGGAAACATGCTCGAATTATGCAGCCACGATTTGGCCTTTTTTGGTTTACAATGTTTTTTCTTTTCACGTTTCCGCCGTTTACGAGGGACACAAGAAGTTTCAATAGTTTGATTTATTTATTTCCCTACTCGTGTAATATACTAGCATGGCATTTTGCAAGTTGCGAGAAATTCCCAACAGCATGCACAAGAGCCCGTTGTTCAGATTATTCGAGATGTTTGCCGGTACAGCACCAGACTTCGTTGCTTGAAAGGTAGCATTTTCTACAATGAAGATATTTGCAGTGTTTTCTTCTGACCACTATCGGCAGAAATATAAACCCTCCTTTATTTGTTAGAAAAGCGGGTAACGAATTCCCTTCGAACTTGGTTTGGGTGGTTCTTGCTCGTCAATCTCTGTACAAATCACCAGGAGAAAGAGAAGGTTGCGGTTGTGCTGCCTCCGTTGGCTGAAGAGGCGCATCGCCCCATCGCCCCATCGCCTAAGTATCCATCAAAATCCACCCAAATTGGACCCACGTGGACTCCAAACAAAGAAACATGATTTAAAATGATTGATGCTCAATCAATTTCAACATGGAATCTTTGTGATTTTGGTGTCCCTCAAATTTCTGTTATTTTAGAACTGTTACCAGGTGGAGAATGCGGAGATGCAAACAGCCTTGGCTCATGCATTTTCATCCATATCCAATCTGGCAACCTCTAGCATTGCGAAGGTTCCAGAAAAAAAGGAAGAGACAGCGATGTCTCTAGACCTAGGGGTCCAAAGCTCAGCCAACTTAAGCCAACGTGACGAGGATTTGACAGGACATTTCTGGATTTTTTAGTGTTCTCTTTCTATTGCACGGCCATGGGTCACAAGTACAGACATCCCTTACACGTGATTCTTCAGATCCCAAGTATATAAGTCTCGTTCTAACATTGAGTCAATGCGCCCCTCTCACTATCAAAAAAGCCTCCAAGCTGAACTAGTTCCGCCCTAGTTTAGATTGATTCTGCAAGGTTCATGTCGTTCTCGATAAAATTATGCTCTGTGCATCCTTCGGCCAAATCCAGTGGCCCCAAGGGTGTCCGACTCAGGTTCAGATGCTTGAGAAGAAGAAGTGGACGTCACAGCTGAGCGTCAACTTGCCCGAGCTGGGGGACCCCGGACCCATTCTTCACAATGTCCAAGACAGAAAGCGTGCACGCATGCATGCACTTGAGTGGATGTCACAAGAGCATAAAGAGATGTGGACAGTATTATATATATATATATGATTGTACCAGTAGAGCCCGGGCAAGCCGGGGGACGGAAGTTTCCAAAGGAGGGAGCCTATAAATATCTATAAGTAAAAGGGAGAGCCTATAGGAACGACGCCTGGCCGCCTGGCTGTCGCAGCCGTTGGCAGCATCATCTCTCGGAACTCTTTTTCCTGGACATCCTTGTCTGATAATGCCGCTTTCTCTCGATCCGGTTTGCCCTTGACATCTTTGAATCTTGATAGCCCTTCCTGTTGACAGCTCTGGATCCCGAGACTTGGCACACCAAGTCAACCAAGACTGCAACAAACATGAAGCAACCCTTACTGTACAGTGTGATCTACACCCATTCAACTTTACAGTGTAGGACGTGCCCATGCGCGAGCCGCACTCGTTGCACAAACAAAGCTCCCCACATCGCCGCCGAAACGCAGTTTGTGCGAAAAACTTTTTTGTGCGATTCCTAAAATTCAAGCATCGCCAGGACGAAGCAATTCCACCGCGATCTGCGGTCGCTTCTTCCACAATCACCATAGAACTGCATCAACCAAGACTGCAAACACAATCATGAAGCAGCCATTATCATTATAAGTGATATCTGCACCCATGGCTCAAACTTTACTGTGTAGGACGCGCCCGAGCGCGAGCCGCACCCGTCGCGCAAACCAGGTTCCCCACATCGACGCCAGGACGCGCTTTGCGGGGAAAAAGATAAGGTTTCGTGCGATTCCATTCTCAACACGACTGCGATCTACCATCACTGCAAATCAGAATAGAACTGCGTCAGCGAGAGCGGCAATCAACAACTTGAAGGCAGCCATTCCAATGCAAACTGCAACCTCCATCACCAAACCCAATGGCACGGCGCAGTCAATAATCTCATTGAAAATCAACTTTACGATGAATGGAGGAAGCCAAACAAGACCAAAATCGACTCCCCGCACCATGTTCCCCACATCGACGCCAGGACGCGCTTTATGCGAAAAAACATAGGGTTTTGTGCGATTTTCCATCCTCACCAGCCACCTTGACGAAGCAATTCGACTGCGATCTACCATCACTGCGTTGCAAATCACCATAGCGCTGCGTCAGCAAGAGCGGCAATCAACAACATGAAGGCAGCCACTCCAATGCAAACTGCAACCCTCCATCACCGAACCGAATGGCACGGCGCAGTCAATCATGTCATTGTCGTGTCTGAGAGTCAACCTTACAATGGAGGAGACCAAAATCTTCACGCCGCACCCGTCGCGCAAACCAGGTTCCCCACATCGACGCCAGGACGCGCTTTATGCGAAAAAACATACGGTTTTGTGCGATTTTCCATCCTCACCAGCATCACCTTGACGAAGCAATGCGACGGCGATCTCCTCTCATTGCCTTGCAATTCCATCTGCTTTCTTCACATCTCTACTGTCTTCACTTCTCGATTTTTTTCACATCTCTACTGTCTTCACTCTTTCTTCACGTCTCTACTGTCTTCGCTTCTCTACTGTCTTCGCTTCTCTACTGTCTTCGCATCTCGGCTTTCTCCGCATCTCTATTGTCTTCACACTTTCTTCACTTTTTGAAACCCGTATAACGGAGCTTAGACTTCTAAACTTCCCTTTGTTAAATATCGCCCCCATGCTGCATATAGTTTTATTCAATGCTCACAGAATCCTTCCGACAGATGGGCTTGACTATAAGCAGAGTTTCCGCGCGGAGTCGGGGGTGCCACACCCTTCCATGAGGTGCAAACCCTGGGAGAGGACCCTCTAAACAGTGCAGGAGCGGATCATTTCAGATCAGACGAGGCGCGCCAATCCATGTGAGATAAACTTACGTACGCACCGGAACTTCAGGATGTAGCGCTGACTAAATAATTTTTTACACAGTGAAACTTGGAACATCAGTTTGACTGTCGCATTTTCTGACACAGCCAGAAACTTCAGGACAGGCAACCGTATTCCTGTATATAGACTTATATAGTGTAATTGATTTCGCTTGAATCGGAAGGCCTTCAGCCCTTTTTTTTGCCTCCAAACAGACGGTTTGCTTTCATTCATTGGGCACATACACACACAATCACACACACACATTCAACAAATGCATATAGATCATTGAAACAAACCAGCAATCCCGTTCGGCCGCAACAGGCACAGTAGTCATTCTCAGCTCTTGAAGGCCAACAATCAGCGCCTCTTGGCAGATCTGGGTGGTGCTGGGTGAGTGCCAAGGTCCTGTTGCCAGGCGGCACTTGATGAAAAGTATGAAATGTCTGAAGTATGACAAGTATGAAGATTAAGATGGCAAAAGTAGCAAGGCAAAGTAGCTGTCAATCAGCACGAATCCACTGCAAGCGACGTGCACGCTGTAGACTCCTCGTCCCAACACGCTCGGGAAATTGCGATTTGATTCATATTTGTCAGATTCTGAAATGACCGGACCGGATTGAACATGTACCGGTATTGAAGTGCCCCAGAGCAATGACACCTACTTTTATATACATATACTTTCAGTGCAAGCAAACACAATCAACTCTAGCTGCCTCCCCCCAGCTCGTAGAATTGGATTGCATTTGGAATCTTAGAAGCAGCAGCTGCCCTCCAAAACCTTTTCAACGAATTCTTTAGATCAGATGTAGACAAGTAATTCATTATGTAGTTACTATTACATGTGTACCACACTCAACTTCGACTGTACACCTTTTTCCAATTTGTCCATTGTTCTGTCCTCTGACTTAAGGAATGCATGATTTGATGGCCTACATGCATCAGGAGCAGATAGAGAGGGCATGGATCAAGTCCGTATTTGATTCGCAGAAAAGCACAGAACACTTGTGAATCATGGTGAATCTGTAGTAGAATTGTAGAGGTGTCACGTGCCATGTCGCATATGATCATTCTTTGCACATGATAGTTTTTCCAACAGGATATGCGCGGGCAGTTCTTGGCGAAGGCTGGCTACTCCAATGCTGCAAATGTTTTCACGAAAGCAGCATGTGACATCGGAATCAATTCCAGCGTGGGGACTGTATCATGGCTGTTTTCCACAAACATTACTGTAATGTGATTGTCTATATGTAGATAGATAGATAGATAATGATATATATATATATATATATTATGTATGATGTTAATCAATCAACCAGCCAGTCGGCCAACCAACCAGCCAAGCAAGCAAGCAACCAACCCACCAACCACCCAACCGCTGCATATGGACGGCAAACGTCCAAGCAGAGCAACTGCCGAAGCAGTGGGTCCTATCTATCTATCTCTCTATCTATCTATCTATCTGTCTATCTGTCTGTCTGTCTGTCTATCTATCTATCTGTCTATATTATCTATATTATATTATCTATATTATCTATATTATCTATATTATCTATACTATCTATATTATCTATATTATCTATCTATCTACCTACCTACCTACCTATCTATCTAGCTAGCTAGCTACCTACCTATCTATCTATCTATCTATCTATCTAAGTACACATGTGGTTGGTTTTCTTGCCACTTGCAGCTGCTAATTATGCATTTTTCAGGGCAAGTTTCCATCAAAGGCCGATGCAGAATCTCCCTGCGATTCAGAAAGGTTTCCGAATCGCTGCCCCAATTCAAGCCAGTTCAGAAACTTGAGCCATCTACAAGATTCCAATATGCCGTAGTTTTGCTGATTGTGAAGGTGCCATAGCATAAGATACCTGTCACAATCGGGATTAGTGATCCCACAGCATAAACCTGTCACAAAAGCCTGCAGACCAAAGCAACTCGAAATTGGTTCAGACGCTGAAAGGTGCCACTACTCTCCAACAAAGTCTTGGATGCCAAGACGCAGTTTAGGCCCCTTTTTTGGGCGCCAGTCGTTGGAGTCGCTTGTGTTGGTGGGTGGAATGGTGTTTCTACATGCTACATATTTATACATTCTAGGCTTCCAGGACAGTGTTTTTCCATGTTTTTCCTGTTTTTCCTCTACAACAATTTTACACAGGTTTGGCCTCCCAGATGATCTTCCGCAGCCATTGGTCCAAGAATGACCAAAGAGCGGGGGCGCTGCTCAGCCCGTTGTATTGCCTTGGCTTCCTGGTGGCATTGTGATGTAGATGGATCCGATCAATCAACCAGAAATGATTTGAACAACAAACGCCAGCACCCATTCTGTCATGCTCGATGGCATCTGAGCTGTAGACGTTTGAAAGGGCTAGCCTGCCTCTTGCATGTCTGACGAGCTCACCATCATCTACCAACATGTCAAGCCAATCTTTTGGGCTCACATCATTTTGCATCCCAGTCAAAGTTCGAGCAGAAGGATGAGCCAGAAAGTGGTGCACACAGTGGTTTGAATATGTCAATGGATTGTCGCAATTTAGGTGCGTCAAATGTGAATCTTTCTTTGTTTGCAAGATTCAGGGTTTTCCCGTCCATTATACGTGTTCACGGGTGTTCCGCACAGGACATACCAGTTCCCAAGGAGTCAGTTAGCAGCCAACAATCTTACATTCTGATTATTCAACGGGCTTCAAGTAAAGATATAGGTTGAACCCCTATCTGTCATGCAATTCACAAACTTGTCCGCACTCTGGGTGAAACATAAAGTATCATATCGTATCATACCATATCATATCATATCATTTCATATCACATCATATCATATCATATCATATCATATCATATCGCGAGCACGCACATGACTTGTATTACATAATTTGTCGCAGAATATCTTTCACATATAATATGTGTATTACACATATTTACTATATGTATAGATGTGATTGTATGCCATGATATGACGACTTGTGATGCATAACATATAATTATACATTATATATATATATATATTGATCTAAGCTGAATCTATGTCAAGGCTTCTTGAAACACCCAGGTCCAGTGGCATCACCTGCCCAGGTCATCTACAGCCCATGAGCGAAGAAGCCTCCGGGGCGGTGCTGGATGCCAAACCTGAGAAGCCGCTGGTGACCTTTGAAGGTGAAAGCGAAGCAAATCGGATAGTCCAGGAGCTGATGATTTTTGTTTGACAGCTGCCCCTGAGCTGGTGCAAGTTTTTTACCGCATGGGGATGATTTCCTCTTGCTTTGCAAAACCATTGACAGGAGAACCTCCTGCATTTTAGTCAGTTTTAAAGGTTTCAAAGCAAGCTGCCCAATGACATATCATGGTACTGGTACATCACCGTATGTATATTGATTTGATATTGATTTGTACATCTAACTTGTGCATACTTATGCACTGCCCATGGTGACCTGGAATGCCATGATCCGTAAAGGGCACTCCTCATATTTCCCCATGCGTGCCATGAGGATATTTGCAACAATCTAAAGGTCCAGGAGAAGGTCCGAGCTCAAGTGGAGGCTGGTCGAGATCAGATTGTCAAGTTACTACCCCTAGAAGATTTGGAAGGGCTGCCAGAAAGAAATTCGTATTGAGAGCATCCAGAAGTAGAACAAATAAAAATAACATATCCAGAACAGGATAGATGTGTGAGAGAGCCAAGTGGCCAGGCATCTAGTTACTGCTACAGAAGACATATTCAAACCTTAACAGCCCAAATAGATGGCGAACCTGCCAAGTTCTGACGTGACAAAAAGGAATCCGCCACTGAAGTAGTAGTGGATTTGCGTCTAAATGCGAAAGGCTGCCCAAGCTCCATCACTTCATGTGGCAGTTTGATGAATCCTGATATATCATATCACCATACATCATGAGCCAAACGGGGCTGCCAATCATGTTCAGACGAAAGCCACTGCGGCTCGCGCCGACATCCGAATGGAGAAGCTGACAGTGTCTTGGACTGCCATGAGGCTTCATGTGCTATATATGACCAGGGTCCTCGAAGGTCATCGGTCATCAACAATTGAGGACTGATGTGGATTTATTGGATGTCAGTGAAGCCACATAAATGTCACAGGTTGCGGCCTCCTATTCTCCTTTTTAGACCTGTTTAGTTCGAGGTCATCGATTCGCCGATTACGCAAAAAACAATTTTTGGAAACTGCAGCAGTCTATAACTTCAGAATTTGTTTCCCTTCAGTAAGTCACAGCCCCAGGCTGGAATCCACACCTAGAATGCAGCAGGCTCATTTATCCAGGTGGTTTGAAAAAGTGAATAGGAATAATTACCAGAGATCCGCAACCCCATGCGCCGCTCAGCCGGAAGCAGCCGTTTGCTCAGAGCAGTCAGACCCGATGCTGAGATGAAAGGTGACCATGTTTCATCATTGTGTTTCTAGGTGATGGGGATTGAGAATAACACAGCAGCGCTGCGCGCCCTACACAATATTATATATAGACAATATACAGGTAAACTTGCACTCTGACATGCGAAACCCAGTTGAGATGTATGGAGATTTTCTCTCTGTTTCTTTCTGTAGCCATCCAATATCAGATGAAAGCGTTCAATGGCAAGGCTCCAATCACGCGGAACTTGACCCCAGTGTTTCTTCGCTGTCGAGAACGCAGAGCGGCTAGGAGGTTTGGTGGTGGACCTACTGGCGATGCAGACCGTTTGCTTGATGTGGAGGGTGGCCACAAGGAGGTGTCGCTCGAAATGACTTCACTCCCACCTCAGTGGGTGGAAGCCGCTGAACAAGCAAGGGATGACATCAAGCTCATCAAGGATAAGTTGGCACAGTTGGAGAAGGCCCAATCTAAGCGTCTCTTGGTGATGATTTCAGATTCTTCTTTCAGCTTCGGCCATCTACTCTTTCTTGGGATTGTGAGTCTGCCTCGTGCAGTTTCCCATTCTTTTGGCAGTGAGCATGGGCGCCCATGTTGCAATGGGGGCCACAATGTTGGGTGCTATCCCTATCCCAGCAAAATCACAACGTCACCGCCTATGGCCTATGGCTATCTTTTTTGTTGGTTGTTCCAGTTCTGAGGCACTACAAGTATTGATTTCAATCCATAGGTCCGTAAGATTATGTAGTAACTGATCATATAATTAAATCATACCAGTAGTACCGCACAAGGCGGTGGCGGAAGTTTCAAAAATAGGAATTGTTGTGAATCAGGGATGGCAGAGCGAAGCCACTGATGGATCGAAAGGTGATTGATCTCTCTGACTCTTTCTCTATCTTTTTCTCTCTTTCTCTGATTATCTACCTACCTACCTACCTACCGATCTATCTATCTATCTTTCTTTCTTTCTTTCTATCTATCTATGTATCTCTCTCTCTCTCTCTCATCTGTCTATCTATTTATCTGTCTATCTATCTATCTGTCTGTCTGTCTATTTATCTGTCTATCTCATCTGTCTACCTAACTATGTATCTATCTATCTCCCCATCTACCTATCTATCTATCTATCGATCGATCTATCTATCTATCTATCTCTCTCTCTCTCTCTCTCATCTGTCTATCTATCTATCTACCTATCTACCTGTCAATCTGCAAACTTGTAAACGAAACTATCCTGCGAGACGTCCTCAGGTTTTCAACTTGACAACACCAAAAACGGAGCAATTCTATGAGACTTCCTCATTTTTCGAAGTTGACAACATCAAAAACGAAGCAATTCTGCGAGACTTCTTCATTTTTTGAACTTGACAACATCCAAAACGAAGCAAATCTGCGAGACTTCTTCAATTCTTGATTGGCAACATCAAAAACAAATGAATTCTGCGAGACTTCCTTCAAAAATGGAAAGTTCAGTGCAGAGCTGACAGCCTCGTACCAATGTGTTTTGCGATTTTTCCACTCCACCTGTCCAAAGTACTGCGCCTGCCACGAAACATGGATGCCAGGTCATACGAAGTGCTGCACCTGTCAGGCAAAATCATCTTAACAAACCTACAGATCTGATGCTCCAAAATGCAACTCCTCTCAGGAAATTAGCGCCCTGACCTCCTAACATCTCTGATGAACATGTCTTTTGTACTGCGCCTGCCACGCGAAATTCATCTTTGCAGATCCTCTTCAAATGTCCCACGCCTGCCATCGGTTTTGGAAATGCCACAAAACCCTCACGTTTTGCTCATTTTGACGAGGTGCACAATCCCTTGCGCCTGCCACGCAAAAACGACATCTGAACGTCCAAAAGTGATCCGAAACCATCGTGTTTTGTACATTTGGACTTCGAAATTTTAATGTGCTTCGCGCCACAACGGCGTGCGCTTTTTCGACATCTCAACTTCCAAAAGTGGTCCGAAGCTGGTGTGTTTTGTACATTTTGACTTCGAAATGTGCTTCGCGCCACAACGGCGTGCACTTTTTCGACATCTCAACTTCCAAAAGCGGTCCGGACCTGGTGTGTTTTGTACATTTTGACTTCGAAATGTGCTTCGCGCCACAACGGCGTGCAATTTTTCATCTCTCATCTGGCCAGATGGCTCCGCACCCGCCGCTTTAGCGAGCCTAC
>Ga0126342_10008026_pt1 | contig 18882 bp, 25 predicted proteins | sample Cyp1metagenome_FD_92528 | JGI IMG/M metagenome (GOLD analysis project Ga0126342, IMG submission 92528) | Coral microbial communities from Lord Howe Island, Old Settlement Bay, Australia - Cyphastrea 1 metagenome | ecosystem: Host-associated > Invertebrates > Cnidaria > Coral ... | reverse complement strand
GTTTTAGCGACTAAGTTTCTGTCGTCCAGAAAAGTCGCCAGAGTGTGGGGTTCAGTTCTTTCTTGCAACACACGGCCTGTGAGGCCAGTAAGCAGGGCCAGGAGAGTGAGCGGGGAAATAGCGCCTCCTTGAGGAATGGAAGTGGTTACATGCACAGGATTGGGCAAGCAATCCCGCCTGAAGCAAAGCCATCTGTTCTGATCCCAAACTTGACGAAGGGCAAAAAGGATTTCATTGGGGCAGCCGAAATGACGGAGGCACATGATTCCTAATTCAGGGTCGACCATGTCAAAGCATTTGGCATAGTCGAGGGAGAGCAAAAGCTGAATGAGTTGCCTGCAGCTGTTGCACATTTCGCAGCTCATGTTGAACTGCTGTGCTGTCTCCACCAAACCGGCTAAAGCCTGAAGTAGACACCGTTCCATCTGCTAAGATTGCAGCGAAAGCATTGCTTGTTGCCTGAATTTCGCGCACATTCTCGAGCTGATCAAAAACCGGATTCCCAACGTACAAGGTGTGGTGTCCCCAGTCAACAGCCCTCCCAGTTGTCCCAATCGCAGCGAAACTGCCAAGTTCAGCTGCTTGAAGCTGTTGAACATTGACATTCTGCAGCTGGTCTTCAAGTCCTCTGCTCAGGAGTAGACTCCCCCAGCTCACCACCTGTCCGTCTGCCAACATTGCCGCAAAAGCCGCATCTGTGGCCTGAATTTGCCGTACGTTTCTCAAGCATTCTTGAACTGCTCTGCTGTCACCACCACAAGATGGATGGCCCCATGCAACCACTTTTCCATCATCCAGGATTGCAGCAAAAGCACATTCTGTGGCCTGAACTTGCCGCACATTCTTCAACTCATCTCGGACTGCGCTACTGTCACCACCTGCAGTTTGATCTCCCCACGTGACAACCGTTCCATCCTGTAGGATTGCAGCAAAGGCACGCTCTGTGGACTGAACGCTCTGTACATTCTGAAGCTGATTTTGGACACTAGTGCTGTCACCACCATAGTCTGGATGTCCCCATGTCACCAGCCTGCAACCTTCCCAAAACAATGCGAAAGAATGGCCATTGGCCGCCAACTGTGGCTTCACAACCACAGCTGCCACGCAGTCTCCCTGTTGAATCCCAGTAGTCTCTAAGGAATCCCTGGGACGCAGTAGATGTCCGTCTGGGACAGCAAGTCTCAAGCCATCGAGTTGGAAAGCTCTCTGTGCCAACTGCAGCAGGTCAGCCACTGTCGAAGACCATGGCAATGACAGGGCTTTACGCTTGCCACTGGGCAAGGCCGCCTCAATCTGGAGCATCCCTGGTGAAGCATCAAAGAATCTCACAGGTATACCTGGTGGAAAGTTGAAAAACCATGAAACACCTATTTATGACATCGCCCAAACCAGTAGATAATTGGATGCATCCTATTGAAACTGTGGTTTCATCCCCATGGTTGCTACTGAAATGCAGTTGATCAATCCTGCCAGTCCAAGATGAAAATGCCGTCGGCACCAGGCGATTTTCCACCAAGAAATGCAGGATTTCTTTCAGCGTTCAACTTAGACAGCCTGGCTATCAAGCTTTGGGCCAATATATAGCCCATCTATGTGGCAGTGTGTCAAAACCTTGTACCCCTGGTGAACATCAAAATAGCTGGTAAATGGATGTTCATCCCACTAAAAATGGTATTAATAGGTATTGATCCATACCCATATAGCACATCTATGTCAGTTACCAGAGGCTAAAAATTCAACACGTCTGCAGGGCGTTCAACACATCGTTGGGCATCGTTGGGCATCGTCCCTGGCCCATCCCATCGCCCTGGCCTGGCTTCCAACTGTCGCAGGGCTTTGCGCAGGGCCACATTTTGCTGGACCACGTCCTGACGACACGAGCTCTCCGCTGAAGGGGGTTCCCCAGCAAACAAAAAAGTAGCGATGGAAAGCCGTGGGGGAAAACCGGTTGGAACTGATCTGCAACGATGGTGGATTTTCCATAGTTATCTATGTTACTATATTGGAGGGTAGCTCTGAAAAGGATTAATATTGATTAATAAAATTAATCATGTCTAGTGAAGTGATTTGGAAGCACCAGAAACCACAGCAGCGACTTCACAACATCACTCCATGGGAGAATTGGCCCAGCTCCTGCACTGAACTCAAAGGCCATTCTCCTTCTTCTTCGGCTGCCTCTCCAACAGAGACTTGGGAGATTCCCATGCATCAACTTTTGACCGCTCGGAGTAAACCGCTCAAACCAGATGTGTAAAAGCCATGGGGAAACAGGGAACATGATCTACAAATGGTGGGTAAACATCACATCTATGTTAGTTTACAGGAGGCTAACGTTCGATGGTGCTTTTTTAAGGACTGTTGACATATCCCGTGGGAATCATGGAATCCCAAACTGAGCCTGGGAATTTCTATCCCAAACTTGGGCAGCTTTCAAAACCCGTCATTACAATGATTGCGGAAAGATGTTCATAGGGAATCCAAGTTCATCTATGACATTGCCAAAAAAAAAGCCCTACTATCACCAACCAAGAAAAGTCACTTATCACTTATCAAACTGCATTTCCCGTATGTTTCATTGTGTTTTTTCACCTATACATGACCTGGATATCTGCCTCTGTTCTTGCTGTTTCCCTGGACGCCTTCGTCATCTGGAAGAAGGTGGCTCTGGATGCTGCCAGGCTGGCGTTGGACCACCTGCGCAGCGGGCCAGTGAAGAACATCACGGTGACTTTTGATAGGACTTTAACCATGAAAAATGATGATTTTATGGGAGTTAAATTGATTTAACACAGAATTCCCATGGGATTTGACTGATTTAAGCAACAAATATGGGGATACACTGTTTTTTTTCAGAGGATATCAATGGATATAACAGTGATCTGGTGGTTTTACCCCCGGTCCCACTCATCGATGGTCGAAGGTTGAAGATTATCAGCCTAGGTACCCGAAAAATGGCTGGGTAATGGATGTGTATTCCCCCCAATATATAGTGATAATAGGTTTTGACCCATTTAAACATATCAACATAAGATGTTGGGATATGTTGGGTTTCTTTGCAAATGCCCCAAATCCCTAAAGTCCAATGGTTTAAATCATTGTCATCATGTTCCCGCTTTCAAGCTTGCCCTAAACTTGGGATTTTACATTCTGGACACACCCATTCTCAGCTATTTTGGTGTGAGCAAGAGGGTACTGATCGGCTCTTTTTGTTCACCACATTTCTCAAAATCCTGACCAATTTATGACAAATCTTAAGACAGCCATCTTAAGACAGCCATCTTAAGACAAATCTATCATGACAAATCATGACAAATTCACACACTCCAAGCCAATCCAAAAACCGTTTTTTTTTGGTAAAACGGCACCGATCCCCAGCGCAGTGCATCATCCAAAATCCCAGCGGTTGATCCCTCTGAAGATTCTGGTGTTTTCGGGTCACGAAAAATTGGGTCATGGCTATCCCAAGTCTGTTTATATGCTTAATATTTGTGCTTAATACGTGCTTAATACCAACAATGAACAGCAAATCTGCGGTTCAAAAACTAGGTCTTACATGTTGACCAAATCCACGTGGTTCCTTGTAATTCTGCAAAAAAAAATATCTGAAGTTGCCACCTACCGGTATCGTTTCATGTCTGAATTACCGTGTATCAAACCATCCAATTCTGAATAGTTTTATGGGCAATGAGTAAATATAAACTTTAGTAAACAAGTTGGGTAGACATGGGTAAATTCGTGAAGTCCGACTCAGACGGCTTCTACTGTCGACAAAAATGGCCGCTGCCTATTCTTGTCATGGAGCAGTACTGCCAGCTGCTTCGTGAGATCATGAGCCTGGAAGTCCCCACACTTCAGGACCCATGGAGACCCATGGAGATATCCATGGAGATATCCATGGAGATATCCATGGGGGTTCCAAAAAGTTCCATAGTCAGCTGGATGGATCCCATGGAGATCATGAGATCATAGTGATGGTGTTTATTTCATGAAACAAAAAACAGATAGCTATAGGTGATATGGACATTACATATGGACATTACATATGGACATTACATAATATATAATACCTATAATATGGACATTACAATGCGGATGTCACCACCGTTCGGTAATTGATGGGGGACGCTGTTTAAAAACACAATTTATGGGGACCTGGACCTGCAAAAAATATGGTGAAACCATTGATCCATCATGGGGTGAAAGCCGATATCACTCGTCAGTGACAGAGAGGATCTTGTGATACAGTTATAAGCAACAAAAGGCAACAAATCATTATGAGGCCAGCATGTTCATCTTGAATAAACAAAAAAGTAAACAAACAAAATGTAGTCCATGCCCTCATCGATGATCATTTATCTGGAAAAAAATGCTTCGCTCACATGAATGAAGATGGCCTGGGGATAGTTACCTCAATCCTAACCATCATTCCAGTGACGTCACAGTGATCTTTATCCTTCAAATCCCGGGCCATTTCCTGAGGCTTCCTGCATGTAGATCGGCGATCGTATATGCATGCTCGGCGCGCTGCGCCCGAGCCTGAACACACAGGGATGCGCTTTGGGCTTTGGTGTCACTTTGGTGACCATATGCGTAGATGTGGGTATGCAAAAAGAACATGAAATATAATATATATATATATATAATGTACTATACATGTCTACCAAGTCTACTATGTATATATGTTATACTATAACGTATAAATGTGTGTGTGTGCCAGGACGGGGGTGCTGGCCGGGGAAATGTATTTTGACTGGGCAGTGCCGCAGGGCCGTTGTGTTTTATGCATTTGGGGATCTCGGCGGATTGCCCCATTTGGGCTGACGAGATGTGTCTCCAAAACACAAAAGCCTAAACCCTAAATCTGACATAAGACCCGAAGTAAGATTTGAAAGTCATATTTTATTAGATTTTACTGAAGCCGTGGTAAAAAGAAAAAGGGACAAACCCTAAACGGAACCCTACATGAAACCCTAAACAAACCCTAAAGAGTTGGTCTCATGATAAACCTCTGGGCGGCACCCCGGCCTGGGGGTATATATATATATTATACATACAAATATTGGGGATGGTGATGCACACAAGTTGCCATCACCCTGTATCTGATGAGTTTAGCAGCTCGCTTTCACCGAGCAGAAACCAAGGCATGCTTTTGATGGCTGTGCAAGACGCGAGGAGCTTAGCCAACATATCTACTGCAACATCGGAAACAATGTCAAACTAGGATATGAATATGAACATGAACATGAATATGAATATATATATATATATATATATATTATATATGTATATATACACAATATTACACAATTATATACATATTTGTATACATCATATGGAGGTTTCCTAAAATTAGGATACCCCTAAATTATTCATTTTAATAGGATTTTCCATAAACCATCCAGCTATTGGGGTACCCCCATTTCAGGAAACCCCCATATGGTGTGTATTATAATGCCAACACCTCAAGATGGGATTCAATAAAACATACGAACATAGAAGAAACATGGCGAAACTACAACATTAAGAGTGGCCCACTTAAGTTCAACAGTTGGGCTATTCTGAGATGATTCCCTTAACCTGGATCCCGAGAAAATTATACAATAGTTCACTAAGCTGAAAAGTTCGGCTATATTATTGGGGATGATTCCCCGCAATCAAGACCATGATTCCAGTGAGGTCACGGCGTGGGGTTACTATGATTTACCCAGAGTATAACATATCAATAACATAATGATACATATTATAATATAGTGGATGTAACCATAATGAACGATAGTTACTAGTATAATTAATGGATAACATCAGAATGGTATGATAACTAGTATGATAATATAATATTATATTTTTTGGCTCTGGCACACAGATGCGTAACTCGACGCGGCGGCCTGCTCATGAATTCCAGGCTGTCGGCTCAACCGTGCAGCTACGGCTGACATCATGAGAAAAACAGTAAGAAAACAGCCTGAGAAAGCGAAAACAAATAAAGCAAAAGACTGATCGGAACTTAACAAAACAAGGTTCAGTGGTCAGCCTGCAAAGTCAGGGCCGATGTGCTCCCCATACTCTGTACACAGCATGGGTGCGCATCGCGCCACAAAACTTGCTGGGACAGTATGTGTCGGGTCTTGAGCACACTGTCCAATGGCAGCTAAGAGACCCGCAGCCAAGCCTCCATTGAGGGATGGTGGATACTCTTTCAAAACTGCTGTGGACCAGCCTCCAGCTTGATCCCTTCCGATTGAGATGCCCTTTGGCAACTCTCGGGTGATTTGCCAATTTCGCAATGCTTGTCTCATATCCGGCGCGTTCACAACCACAAAAGAAGTTGGCTTGGGGGATTTGGCACCCCATAGACCCTGGGCAAGAGAAACAAGATCAATGCCAGGAAGAGACAGGAGCAATGCTAAAATTGGTGTCTTCCAAATTGAGACCGAACTCTCAGATGCGGGCTCCGCAGGATGCTCGAGAGCCGCGACGCCACCAACGCAGTAGAGCATGACGACAGCCTCCAGGATGAAGCCCATCAGGTCGTTGCCAACCCTGATCTGTCGCAATTCCTTCAATCGCAAGGATGGCACGCCCCAGGGGTGCTCTGGCACACGCAATACTCGGGGAGCAAAGTCGTGTCCCTCAATGGAGCGCTCCCTGGCCTGTGACCATGTTTCACATGGTGGGCCACCTATGATGGCGACAACCCAACGGGCTCGAATGGCTGCAAGCCAAAATTCTCTAGTCTGTTGTCGGGAAATATCCCCCCAGGTAGCATCGATCACTACGTCAAGGGAGATGACGAACAGCTGCATGCCAGGGAAGTCAGTTGCCAAACGATCAAGTAAAATTGGAAGTCGCCGCAGCGGCGTCTGCCCGAAAATGCGTGCAGCACATAACGGACAACGCCAAACCCACGAGGAACTTCTCCACAAAGCCGTCGTTGATGCGTGTTTTGGGCCTCCTCAATGCAGTAATCTTCTAAAAGATGTAGTTCTCTGTGCCAATGCGCCATCTGAACTTCTGCTTCAACACAAAGGAATGGCCATTGTGTATCAAGGCTGAGTCTGCGTAGCAGGCTGTAGAAATCGTCTGCACTGATGCCCAAAACGGCTGTGTCTTCTGTGGTAGCTTCATGCAGTAATGCTTGGAGCGTCTTGCGAAAGTCCTCCCACGTCGCAGGGATCTCCTGTGCAACATCTCGAATCATCTTCTCACCTTCTGCTGTGGAAGTGACGTCGAGCATGCGCATATAGATCTCCTCAAAGATGTGCAGGTGGTAATCCAGAGCAATGCCTTGGCCTCCTGGCGGGAGGTGAGGTCCATAGCCTGGAAGTGGAGGCAGAAGCCCATCCAAAGCCGCTTCCTGTCGATCATTTTCTGTAGAACCGATGCCTGCTGCCGGCGCTACATAGTGATTGCGTCGTTGCAAGCTGTGTCGGCAAAAGTCGGCTCTGATCAGGTGAGCTTTGAGCCTACCAAAACTGTGGAACTCCCTGAGGCAACACCCACACTGAGTAGTGTCAAACAAGCGTCTGACAGGGTGTACATGTCCATGCACTCTGAACATATGAGCACCACAGCCGCCTCTTGACATGAACTTCTTCTGACACTGCATGCATCCATATGGTGTCGTAGGCAATGTACGGAGGTCAGAAGGCGGCCCCTGTCCAAGACATTGTGCTTGTTGTAGGTGCTGCAAGATGGAGGTGTGAAATTGGGTCACTGAAAAACGATTGTCTCTCTGGGCTGCTGCGTGATCGCCTGCTCTGCGAACCAACTTCTTCCAGTAGCGTCGATGATCCCTCATAATGCCAACCCAGACTCCAAAATGGTGTTGAGGATCAGGCAACTTGGAAGATGATCGAAGTTGGTGCCACATCCATTCAAGGTCGCTTCGGACCAAATGCGTCCACTCTGTGTCAGCGTTGATGAGGCCCCATGGTACAGAATCTGAACAGGAATATAGAGCGCCAAGATGTCGCAATCGCTGTTGCCGGAAGAGATCCGAAGGGTCTGATAGACCTGTCAGAAAAAGTACTTCTTCATCACTATATGGTGTATGGTAAGCATGAGGTAGGAGGCGCCGATAGAGCTTCATGAGCGACGTATGAACAAAGTGTCTGGTCTGTTGCTCCATGAGCGTCCAGGAATCACATCCGTACACATACTTGCTCAACATGAGCGTGCGGAAGAGTTCTGCTCTTCGCTGCAGAGATAGCTGCTTGTTTTGATATAATATTTTTCCGATGTTGTTGAAAAGCCCCTTGAGCGATGCTGTAGCGTCGGCGGGCTTCTTGTCGCAAATCTCCTCGATGATGCAAGAGACTACCCAGATGCACATATGCACTCTTTGTACTCCTCCTTCAAGAAGCACTGGGAGACCAGGGTCAGCTGTCGGCCCAAAGTGTTTCTTCCTGGCTGCCGCGGCTCCTTTGCCTTGAAAGACCAAAAGGACTGCGGTCTTGCCAGGTTGCAAGTTGGGAGTCATTGCATAAGATTTGCATCGTTGTAGCAACAAGCCGCATAAGTTGGCTGCCTTTCTCTCAAGCGTCAAAGGATCTTCAGCTGCAAAGCAAAAGCACGAATCATCCATCCAGGTTGGACCCAAATAATCATCACAGCCGGCTTGTTCAGCATCTTCAGGGTCAGGCGCAATGCCTTCGCATCGAAATCCTCCCTGTCGAGGGACGGAGTCCTAAACGTCGAAGGGTCTGAGTTCTGCCTCTAATTCATGCAGAAGACGTGCCCAAAGGAAGCTGAAGATGAAATCCGCCCAACAATCTCCTGGACGAGTGCCAAGCCGCGTTCTGCATTGGTCATGTTGCCCTTGTAGGTGAAAATGAGTATCTGAATGAATGGCTTGGACGACCATTTGCAGATGCTTCGGCATACCGGCTCTTTCAATTGCCGAGGCAGCATCCAAATGTTGATACAGCTCTTGCAGAGTATCAGGTCCTAGCTGTAGGCGCTGGCTCATCTTGGCTATATGGTTTCATCGCAAATGATGCCGCCCATGGCCATCTCTCGTACGATGCGATAAAACGCTTCGCACAGGTCAAGAAACACCATCCCGACATTGAGCCCTTGCTGCTTGCGCGACCTGAGGTACGCACGGGCCTGATGCACGCCCAAGGTGACCGGAATCTTACGCTTGCCTCCGAGCTGTTGCTTTTGAAGGAACTTCTCGAAAATGTCCGAGGAGTAGGATCTCAGGCAGCGATGCATCGACTTGCCGATGTGTGAGGAAATCAAGATGCTCCGAAAAGATCCACATAGGTCTTTCGGACCTTTTTGTTTCCATAAGGGGTGCAGCCGGCCACCCTTGTGCAGCAGACATTCGTGGCCGTGCAGGAACGTCTTAAGCAGGATGGCATACGTCCGCTTCGCCAGAGCTGCTGGTGCAACATGGCAAAGCCTGGCATCAACGTGATCAGGTCCGGTGGCCTTTGCGACCTGTACTCTGCGATAAGCTGCTTCTAGCTCTGTAAGGCTTGGAAGGTCAGGAAGTTGCAGGTGAAGTTCGGATGCAGAGAATCGGCGTAGGTTTTGGAGCCATTCAGTTCTCTGTTGATGCTCACCTATGCGTTCTCCGCCTTCCATCGTTTGGAAAAAGGATATCCATGTGTCAAGGGCCTCTGCAGGACTTTGGCAAACTTGTCCTTGATGATTCTTCACATATGGCAAAGTTTTGGCTTTGACCTTTTTGAGATTTGTCGGGCCGATGAGATTCTTGACCTCATGCAGTATGGTCGCTGCAGGTGTAGTGGCTGACAATCCAGTCAAAGCTTCCTGAAGATGGCCATGCTTAGCCCTTCGAAGTCTGCCGCGAAGTTGAGCTGCCAGTTGGTGGAGTTCAGTACATGCGAACTCGACTGCAGAGCAGCCACGTGTCATAATGCCAAAAGAGGTGACTGTGGCTAGGAACAGCAGCTCGAGGGCAAAGGGCAAGAAAGCAGATCTGGAGAAGCTCATGTTTCTGTCGTTTGGAGATTTCCTTGAGTGCTTTCTTGGTGATCAGCTTTTGCTCTCTCAGTTGCCAAAGCTCCTCAGTGAAAATGGGCTTCTTCGGGGTCCTGGATGTGCGTGGACAAAGTTCAGCAACCCCATGTAGAAGATGTTGATTGAATTCCGCTACATGGGACTCAATGTCTTGTTCCCATGGAGCCGACGGAGAATCCGCCAGGGCCATTTGTACATGGTCATGACAAAGGCTGTGGACATCATATGGGAGTGGCTTGGGTTGCTGGGAGTTCTGCTGCTGGATGATGCCACATTCTTGCCACTGAAGTTGAACAGCGGTCGCATTGTGGTCCCAACAGCCATTGCCCAGGTCAAGGTCCTGAAGAACACTGCTGTGAATGCATTCATGACGATGACATTGTTGCACGGCCACATGATCCAGACAATGCTGATGAGCTCCATTGGGACTTGTCCAGGTGGTATGTGGGCCGCAATGACAATCTCCAGTCGCAGGAAGACATAGAGCATGTTGGGTCATAAAGTCATGCAATAAAGGAGTGTTCTCATTGGATGGGAACCCATGCTGGAAAATCATACATTCATCGCAAGGACCTGGATCTGCGTTGGCGTCCATCAAGACCAGCAGTCGATCGGAATCATGTGAAAGTCGTGCTTGGTGTGAGAAGGAATTCCACCATGCTTCTTGATCAGCATGAGAATGTCCACAGTGGGGAGCATGCCCCACTAGAATCTTGAGCTTCAAAAGAGGAGCTTCCAGTTGGACTGAGAGCATTCTGGGGTCTCGATGTACAACTTGAAAGTCCTTGCTGGTCAAGTAATGTGCAGTTCGTCCTGTCCAGGCATATGGGATCCTCAAGTTCACCCACAGTTCCGTCCCATATTGGCCATTGTGAGAGCCTGAGCCCAGTCGCAAAACTCCCTCCGTCTGCCCAAAGATCTCCGGAGCTCTGGTTTCTTGCAGCCCTCAGAAGTTAAGGTGGTGGGAGATGAACTGTTGTCTCAAATAGTCCGTCTTGCCGGCATGTCCCCAGGGTCCATTGTATAAGGAGGTGACATTGGCAGTGCCTGCACTCAGGTAGAAGTGGCACATTCGTTGGTGCAGGGTTTGTGCTGGTACAGCTGGGTGAGCCTTCTCCAATGGTGGCAGCTCTGGTGAGGGCGCATGTAACCCTGTGGCACAGAGAGAAGGCAGCCCATCGGACTTGCTGAATAAAGTCCATAGATGCGGGATGATCGGGATCCATTCCTGCATGGCCAGTCGTTGCCTTGGACAATAGAAACTTTTCTCTCGCTCAGTGCGAGCAAGCCAGTCCACCATCTCGTTAAACGGTTCGCCTGTGTGGCTGTGAATATGTTCCACTGCTAGAGCACCAGGAGGTAGAGCTGATTCAAGTGCTTGAAACAAGCCTCGAAACACGTTGAAGGAGACAGTCCTCTCAGAGCAGCCCATCATGCCAGTTGCCTGGTGTGCTGATGTAAGCGAGTCACTGCGAAATAACGTGTCCACTCGAGAGTTCTGGGCTAAACGCCCGAGCTGCCCAAGCTAATGCCTCGCGTTCTGCGAGGTACGATCCAACTCCATCCGCACCAATGAAGTGATCGCTGCATTGGTCATAGATCACTGGTTGTGTGGACCAACCCAGCACTTCTATTTTGTGCTCTGCCTTGGTGATGGTTTCGCCTATCACCACAAAAGCCCAGGAATCCCCATGGCCGCTCTCATCATTCCAAGCTGGGGGCCTGTGACGGTCTTTTGCTTTGGAGGATCCATCGGTGTACACAATGATTCTGTCGTAGTCATCAAGGCAGGTAGATGCGCTGATCTGCAAAGCTGCCTGTGTGACTTCAGGGAAATTGTACCCTGTTGGATCCCTACATAACATGCCGTCAGTAGACTCGAAGAGGCGCATCAGATTGTGTAGAGGTATACCAAAGCCAATAACACAGTCATCCTCAGCCACATCAGCAACTGGTGTGAAGAAAGGCCCTCGTGCCCCGACAAGATGCGAACATGTATGCCATGTCGGTTTGGTTCGGCAGCGAGAGGGATGAGGAGCTTGCTGAACTTGTACATTGAGAAATTTTACTCGAGAAAATCCTGGTTTCAGAATCTCCACAGACTGAATGGTGGCGCGCCAATAGCCGTAGTCATACAAAAGGCGCATCAAGTCCAATTCAGTCATGGCTTTCTGCTGAGAGTGGAGAAATCTACCATCCTGATCCAGAACGTCAGAGTGGCAGAACATGTAGTGATGTAGGTCATCCTCAAAGCTCCATTCACAGGGGAAACACAGTGCAACATCATGCTCTCCAAAACGATAGACATCACAACTGTGGCCCCAATGGTGCAGCTCCTCAACGAGGTCCTCTTCGCACCAATGCAACTGGCATTCGACATAGGTGGGCAAAGGTGCCATGTCTGTACCAGGAACCAGTCTAACCGCAACTTGCTCCAAATCTGTCGGTTGAGGCTCAGCTGTTTCATTGGGAATCAGCTCGTCCAGGGTCAATTGGACTGGTTTCACTGTAGTCTGTTTCTGTAGTAGAGAGATATGTTCACTTGTGCCGTCAGAGGTACTTGAATGCGCTTGACCGGCATCTTCCTGCTGTCGCACAAACACTGTGAGGGCATTGCCATGAGACAGTCTCTCAAAGACGTCCTGAGAAACAAGATCATCTCCCCACCAGACATCACATTGCACATCACTTGAAACACTGTTCTGATCTGCCTGTAGGATCTCCTGCAAGACACTGCTTTGAGTTGCAGGATGGGCAAAAGTGGCCACAAATTGTCGCGGTCTGGAAGAAGGAGATGCATCATCGGAAACTGTCAAATGAAGACATCTTCGATCTGGAGCAGGATGTTGAACAATGAGTACATGTGGCGTCGGACTGTCATCCCAATAACCGGCTTGTGGGTGAGGTTTGACCATGTACAAGTGAAAGACCTCATCTGGATCAGCACGATCATCCCATGCCTCAAGAATCTGGATCATCCATTGCGTCATATCCACTGATAATTGGACCTCATGAGCATCTTGGCAACGAGGCCATCGTTGCGGATCAGCATACCATGTCATGATATGAAGCCGCCGGTCTTCTTCTGCGGTCTGCTGCTCCCAGAGTCCTCGGAGTTCTGTGAAGCAATTGTTGACTTCGCCAGGGCGGAGGTGGATGAAGCCTTCTGGATGAACTGGACTATGTTGTTCTTGATGAAGATCAGTTGTGAGTGTTCGATCCTTGGTGTATTCCCGCATGGCGTCCGAAACGGTGCACATCCCCTGCTTCACCGGTAAAGACAGGGATGTGAAGGGCTCAAGGTTCCTGGATCTATGGCCACAGTGCAAGCAATGCAGCTCACAGAGCAACTGGCCCTCAATCAGATCCGCCAGAAAGGACTTGGACTTGGAGTCAGCCGCAAATTTACCCTGCTCCGAAACGCGGCTCAAGTCCTCGTGCAAGCCGTCTAAGCACAACCCCAGAAACTCCTGGACGTCCTGTTGCTGAAAGTTCTCGAACATCTGTGGGAAGATCTCTTTCAATCTCTGTTTGATTTCGCTGGCGTTCGCTGGCCCCTTGCTTTGCCACAGGACCTTCTGGAGCTCTGCGAAGGTTTCCGCCAACTGGCCTTTATAACCCAGCTTATTGTGCGCGTTGATTTCCCCTTTGTATCTACCACTAAGAAAATAGTCAGCAAGTGGTTTGATGTGGCTGAGACATTGCAAGCCAGCATTCATGAAGCAGGTATTTCCAAGATTCTTCAGGCCCTTCCTGCCTGGCTCATCCACGGGGTCCACACGCCTTTTAGCCTGGTAGAGATCAAAATTTCGCTTCGTCATCATCGACTTGTGGTGTCACAAGGGCCGCGCGTTGCGTTGTCTTCCACGAAGCGGGACCCGGAATTTTCTCGGTGGCTTGAGCCAAAATTATATATATATATATATGCATCAACTATATATACCGACGGTATATAATTCATCAGCCCATGTTATTAACCATAACAACCATATCAATAATTATAAAATATCATGGTTAATGTTATGATTAATTAAGGATGTTAATAACCATATCAATAATTATAAAATATCATGATGGTTAATGGTCTCAACCATTCATCAGCCCATCCTCCCATCCTCTCTCGCTTTCCCCGACCTCCGCGTCCCGGTTGTAGGTCGCGTATTCCCTCGCCTGGCGGGCGACGGTCAGTCGCTATGGAATACGGTCCGCATGTTGAAGATTGAGATGTGGAAGGGTCTAGCATAGATAGATAGATACATAGATATATATATATATATAGATAGATAGATAGATAGATAGATAGATAGAGAGAGAGAGAGAAAGATAGATAGATAGATAGACTAGATTAGATTAGATGAGATGAGATGAGATTAGATGAGATTAGATTAGATAGATAGATAAGATCGATAAGATCGATAGGATAGATACGATAGATACGATAGATAGGATGGGATAGGATAGGATAGGATAGAATAGGATAGAATAGGATAGAATAGGATTGAATAGGATAGGATAGGATAGACAAATACGCATAGATAGATACATAGTTAGATACACAAATAGATATATATAGAGATACGTAGATAGATATAGATAGATAAATAGATAAATGATAAATAGATCAATAGCTAGATACATATGTATATATATATCATATAGTTGCCCAGAAGTATTACATAGTATTACCACTTTAGGACACACCCAAGTTCTCAAACGCCACGCCGTTACACTGGCCTTCTGATAGATGATCCGGTTCTGTTCTTTCATCTCGGCATTCTGTGCCCGTAGCTCCTTCAGTTCTTGATTTTGACCTTAGCAAAAAGACCAGGAACCATGGTCAGTTGCACCCGTTTTTTTGGTCACCAATCCTAAAGTGGGTGGAACCCACAGCAAAAAAATGGACATTAAGCTATAAGAAACACATATTGGCATATATTGGCACAATTTGCAATAGTTCTGTAGTGGCTCTAATACGCTAGCAATCTGTGATGAGGTCGTTCTCTAGTGACTCTCCAAATTTCACGGTTCAACCGAATTCAACGGGATTGTGCCAGCAGCGTCCAGCAGGACGCAACGAGCTCTGGCACAACACCCCGGATCATCACACTTCCGACGTCCTAACATATCACCCGAAAAATCCAACAAAAATCTTCCACAATCTTCACAATTCCTAAACTGGTTGGCGGTTTTAACCATTTTGAAAAATATGAAAGTCAATGGGATGGATTATCCCACATATAATCTAATATCATGGAAAATAAAAAATGTTTGAAACCACCAACCAGTAAAATTTGCCATAGTCCCACTTAAACCAACCCACCGTCTCTGGGGCTGTAGACTCATCAGCACGGGATAACGCTGCCGAATCTCGCGCTCGATGTCTTGCAGGACCTCCCCCCGGGAAACGACACGAGTTCGAAGCTGGCAATGGAAGATGCAGATGCTTTACAAATGGGTAGAATAGATATACAAATGGGATTTCCATGGGGATTTTGTAGTAGTACCATCTGGTTATGACTAACATAGCCATGGAAAGATCCACCATGCTATTAATAGGTAAACCATCTATTTCTATGGGCCATTTTCCATGGCTATGTGAAAAAACCAAAGGGTATACTATAGATGATCTTAACATATCTCAACCAAGAATTGTTTTTCCATTTCCAATGAACTACAGAATCAAATCTATAGCTGATTTTGGCCCATTCACCACAATTAAGTCACCATGAACTATGGTGAACTCCCACTTATCACTTTTGGTGTATAAAGCCTCATAAATTCCCATGAAATCACTATTAGATCACCATGTTCCCCCATTTTCCGCATGAAATCATCATGAAACCCCTCTAAATGTACCATTAAACCCCCATGAATTGCTACGCCCCATGAAATCCAATATCTCCAGCAGTTCTCTTCGCCGCGACTGGCCTTTTGTAGGTTTTCCTTGGCGGCACGTTCCTGTAAGGCCTTGACCGGCAAGGCCAGGGGCCATTTTGGAAATTCGGATTGAATGGGCATTGAATGATCGAATTTATGGGATATCACTTGTGACCAACAATATGTATATGATCGTATATGGGATTTGTCTGAAAACTGGGAAGTTACACCCGAAATTGCCATCAATAGGAATATGATAAACCGATGGAAGGGGGTACCCATTCTTGGATAAACCAATATCCAAGTCTTATCTTGCTCAGATCGTGCTGTAAGCAGAGCCCTGCAGGCGCAACTAAGATTCCCATGCCTCTGTGTAATCAGTCGCAGTGGCAGTGCAGGAATAGAATTCATATCCAGCTCAGTTCAGGTAGTCTGAGTGATAACATTACTAAACTCTTGAGCCCCTACATATCCTGGCAGGCGCCTTGCGCTTACGGTCATTCTTGTTGGATAGTGCCGCATTTTCTCGCAACATGCCAATGACAGTTCAATGATCAGCAACACTACCACTACCACCACCACTATCACCACCAATACCATCAATACCACCAACACCCTGAGCATCACCCTGAGCATCACCCTGATCATCACTCTGATCATCATCATGCAATGCTTTGACGGCCATCCTTGGGAGGTCCGTCCCCTGGGAGCCGTGAGCTCGCCGCACCTCTTGCCGTGAGGTGTGGGCGATGCGCACCAGCTCGGTCAGGCTTTCATAGCCTCAGCCCATCTGATGAGTCAATGAACGTCCATGCAGTCAACCACAGGGGTAAGCTCCGATGCATGAACTAAACTACCCAAATCCAAATCACTATACGATTTGCATCCTGGGTCATGTGCACCTTGGAATACGGGTTTGTCTGGGAATCGGGTACCCCAACATCCCCATGGTTTCTCGTAAGTTTCGCTACGCAAATTGCCATTTTGGGCCATATGCAGAAATGACAATGAAATGACATGGTCTTGACTACCTGTGGGCAGGGGCCTCCGAAATGAAATGCCTAGTGCAGGAGCCGTCTTGTGCCAAGAAACGCGGGTGAAACAACCGGTTTCTTTGCAGGATGACATATATGGCAGTATCACCAAATCTATCATCATTCATCATTCATCATTCATCATTCATCATTCATCATTCATCATTATCATTCATCATTCATCATCATCATCATCGTCATCGTCATCATCATCACCGTCATCATCATCATCATCATCACCGCCATCGTCATCGTCATCATCACCGTCATCATCATCACCATCATCACCGTCATCGTCATCATCATCATCATCATCATCATCATCGTCATCACCGTCATCGTCATGATCATCATCATCATCATCATCATCGTCACCATCATCATCATCGTCGTCATCATCATCATCATCATCCAAATCTCCTTTTTCTCATCTAATCTCACCCAACATTCCTTCAACGATGCCAACGTGGGCATCCCAACCATTCGGCAGCTCACCGGTGTCAGCCCCAGGAATGCGGCGACGCAAAAAGTCCTGCAGGGCGACAACTCGCGACGGATGAAATCCACAAATCATGGGACTTATGACTTATGGTGATTTTATGGTGCTTTAATGATGATTAATGTGGATTAATGGTGATTTAATGGTGATTTAATGGTATTTGATTGTGATTATATAATGAGAATTAGTGTTATATAGTGCGGTAAACCCTGGCCGCAATACACAACCACCACTGGGGATGATTGTTACTACGCATGATATAAAATGGTGATAATTTTTAGGGATGGTTCATGGCAGTGGGTTTACCACAGTAGCTGTGACCAAAGGTATACCCTCCAGTGTCATCAAACGTGGCTTGCCGGAAAATCCATCAACCAGTTCGATGATTTTCACGTTTGATTGTCCTCATGCTCTTGGCTCAGGCGTTGGTATTGCTGTCGTTGCTCCTGCAAGCTGGCAATGCTAAACAATCAGTTGTACCCTTGTACCTAGCAGAAACAAAAACAGCAGCCAACTTGAGATGGAATAATTTTGAGTAATTCTAAAAGTAGCATATTTTGGCGGGGCATTTTTGGCCTGAAAGCTTGGCAGTTTTGGACCACATGTTCGATCATTTTCGCACTGCAAACTTGCTGCCTGTTAGGGTTTGGATGTGGGGGGGCCCGAACGCATGCCTAAATTCGGCAGATCTTGACATCAATGGGTGTGTCCAACGATGCAGTACACATGAGAAATTTGAGTTATTGGGATTTGATATGTCACTATCACTGTTTGGCCAATCTGTAATGATCTGTGATGGGTGGAAATTTGATTTCCAAAGGGAACAACCTCCAAATGCGCCAGAATATACCCCGATCCTATCTCATTGTTTTACTAGTTATCATCATCCCCACCAATAAATTAGCTACGAAAAAAGTCCCTAGTTTGTAACCAACCCAGGTATTTAGTTCATGGCTGAAATGACATCTCTGGGATGACCAGGGCACCTCCAATTCGGTTTTCAGCATTTGGAGTTCCATGGCCATTTCATCCCGCACCTGGGGAACGCGGGGAAGGCTAAAAAAAGGAATCACCAGATGTCGAAAAGTGTTTCCAAGATATTATACATTATATATATTAGTCCCGAGTCAAAATTGTGTATGGAACGTTCCGCGGTGTTCCGGACGTATGGAACGAAGGGGCTTCGTAACTGGTCTTGTTCCGGACCTTTGGAGTGTGATGAAATATAGGCTATACAAAAATGAATATATATATATATATACATTATATGTAATATATATAATATGCATCTCAAGGATATGCACGTTGAAGCTACTCCTCATCTGCACGACATCCTTGTTGTACACCTGTTCAACGCAAGTTTGCCTTGCATGGCTAGTGCTCGTGCACTAGATACGACACGACCGGTAGCCAGTGTCACCCACTGGCTACCATGTGAAGCTGTCGACTCAGCTTCAGACCTGTCACGCAGGTCCCACCTCC
>Ga0126342_10008025_pt1 | contig 18883 bp, 19 predicted proteins | sample Cyp1metagenome_FD_92528 | JGI IMG/M metagenome (GOLD analysis project Ga0126342, IMG submission 92528) | Coral microbial communities from Lord Howe Island, Old Settlement Bay, Australia - Cyphastrea 1 metagenome | ecosystem: Host-associated > Invertebrates > Cnidaria > Coral ... | reverse complement strand
ATATATATATATATATATGATATATATATGATATATATATATATATATATATGATATATATATATATGATATATATATATATATATGTGATGTATATATGTATATATGTAAGTATATATATATATACATACATATACATATATATCCATATATATATATATGATATATGTATGATATATCGTGTATTTACATATATATGTATATATCTCGCTATAATATTGACAATCAACCAAGAGGTGACACTGCCCAATTGGGACGATCGATCAAGTTACTTGGGACTGCGCTTGCGCAGTCCGACCTTGGCAAAACATGTGAAAACCTGGTACCTACCATATATAAGGCCTTTTTTTTAGGCCTATGTAAGGAAATATCTCCACAAGATATGGCCCAAAATATGGTACAGTACCTGAAAACACAAATTGCTACAAACGTACCTCCATTTTCGGATCCTGGAATTCTCATTGATAATGTAACAACTAGTATGACAATCATTTGGATATCAATGATATGCTCATGTATCACTACAGGGTGGTGCCCCATAGTTGGCTAAGTTGGTTTATAACTCCAATAACTATGGTTTATGGTACTTATATGTACTTATAAAGAACTAGTTACTGGGGATTATAAACCAAGTTATAACTGGGGGGGCACAACCTTGTATGGAAGGCATGGCCGTCAGTATATGATAGTGATGAAAACTTGATTTAATCAATGGGAATTTCAGGATCCGATTTATTGGAGGTACGTTAGTACCATATTTTGGGCCATATTTTCTGGGGATATTCCCTGAAATTTAGGCCTAAAAAATAGGCCAAAAATATATGGTAGCTACCTCCAATAAATCGGTTCCTGTTGCATGGCCATTGATTTAAGACTTCTGGATGCCCAGCGCAAGCCTGATTGGACAAGGTTTCAGTGGCTTCACCCAACGTCTACCATTGTTATTTGTTGGGTACCCTCTGGTAAACTAACATAGCTATGGAAAATCACCATTTTTAATGGGAAAATCCACTATAAATGCCCATTTTCAATAGCTATGTTAGTTTACCAGAGGGTATCAGAGTATTGTCTACAAAGCTTAAGCCACCAAAATTGTGGCCCCAGTTCGCCAAGTAGCGCTTGGGGATAAAAATGTTAACCTCACAGAAGGTGGCCCCAGCGAAGTGAAAGCTTGGTATAACTGGGATTTATGCTACAAGGTGGTGCCCCCTAGATAGCTAAGTTGGTTTATAACTCCAATAACTATGGTTTATAGGTGATGTATCTATAGTTAATGGGATTATAAACCAACCTATAACTGGGGGGCACCACCTTGTAGACGTATCCACAGTTCATGGGCTTAATGAACCAAGGCCGATCTCATGCTGCAACAAGGCGGCCCCAATCCCTTGCACAGGGCGAGCAAATGGCTGCGGTGTGTGCACTACACCCCTCTTGGAGAATCAGACCGCGAGATTCTCTGACAGGAAATGTGGGCTCTCACCCAGCGATTTTTCGGGGAATCACCATCAACTCCCTAGGTCATACTATATCCACTTGTATTATGAGCATCCACTCGGAAACTCTACTTGGTGGTCCATCCCAGGAATCGTAAGTGGGTTAGTTCACCCCAGTCATAAGTGGATTAACCCTACAAAACGCCCATTTATAACCAGGATTATAACCTACTTACTAACCAGGATGAACCACCAAGTAGGTTCAATTAAATCACATCCACAAAATTGGAAAGGTCCCAATCTTAGACACGGCGCATGGCCGCATGACTGTTTGTCGCTGGATCCATCTGATTTTAATTTGCTATTGGGTAAACGTGAAAAGGTTTATGTAAGTAAAGCAATAACAAACCACCCATTCTTGGATGTGCTTTTTCTGCATCCATAAAAATTTGTTAAATTGGGAATGGTGGATCCTATTGCTTTACTAATTAAGATTGCCAGCCACATCTTGCAACCTCATTGCTGGTTGAGCAATTGTCACACTGCTGCTGATAATCCAAACACACACCCTGCCGCACGCCCGGAAAGTGGGAAGGGTCATAGTCTTGCCATCTGAATTTGATTTCCAATTGTATTATTGAGTGGTATAATGCTGGTAGAACGGTGGTACAATGATGCTGTAAAAAACAGAGTTGCTCCCAACACCCTAAATTTTGCAGCGGAACAAATGGGGTAGACAACAGAAGATGCACCCTTTGGGGCCCCTTGAATCTTCGAGTGGATCCTGGAGAATGAAACCAGAAAAAGATACCCTGGTGAAATCCTAGATACCGGGCAAAGAAAAGAAACTTTTTTTTAGCTGGTTTTAAAATGTTATATACAATTGATCGCCACAGATTGAAGTAGTAGAGTTCATATCTAACCAGTCGGTTAACCCAGATACTCAATGGGAATTCCAGGATCCTAAATTGGAGGTACTGTACCATATTTTGGGCCATATTTTGTGGGGATATTCCCTTACATAGGCCTAAAAAATAGGCCTTATATATGGTAGGTACCTCCAATAAATCGGATCCTGGAATGGCCATTGAGATACAGTCACAGTCACAAACAAAAACTCACCGTATCACCAAGGATCCCAGGCCCATCAAGTTGTGACTGATGAGGTCTGGTGACTGTCGAAGCTTTTCGACTTCTGGGATACCCTCTGGTAAACTAAGATAATGGGACTTTATAGTGATTTAATGGATTATGAATAAGATATACCCTCTGGCAATTTAACATAGCTATTGAAAATGGCCATAGAAATAGTGGAATTACCCATTAAACATGGTGGATCTTTCCATAGTTTTGTGTAGGTTTACCAGAGGGTATCGCCAACTTTCAAATGAAAAAATGAACTGCCCTCTGGTAAATCAACATAGCCATGGATAAAAAAAACATGTTTGATGGGTAAATAAATCATTTATAAATTGGCCATCTATAACTAGCTATATGTTCAATTACCTGATGGTGTACATGCCATGGTCAAAACACAGCATGTATGGGGTATGGTCCTCTATCCCATATTGGGATCAATGTGACAACCATCCCCCTTTTCGACATAGATCCAATTTTGACCGCGGCACAGAAAAAAGATTGGTCCAATAAATCCCTGGTTGGTGGTTTCAACCCCTCTGAAAAATATGAGTTCGTCAGTTGGGATGATTCCGAATACCCTCTGGTAATTTAACATAGCTATTGAAAATGATGATTTAGAGTTGATTTACCTATTATAAATGGCGATTTTCCATAGCTATGTTAGTTTACTATATAGAGGGTATATGGGAAAATAATCCAGCCATGTTCCAGTCACCACCCACCAGATCCAAATACCATGAAAAACCACCATGTTTCTTGGTCTATAAATACCATGAAAACACACAATGATTCACAGTGTGTGTCGCTTAATTCCCCATAAATCCCATGAAAAACCAGCAGTTTCGTTTTCTGCAAACATGGAACTATCGGTCATGGTGCTGGCGATGCCAGCCCGAAGATGGTTTGGTCATTAATTTGGGGGGTTCCTAAAATGGGGGATCCCCAATACCGGTTCAATACTAAAATTGTCCAGTGACTTGGACCTGGAAAAGAAAATAAGGCTACCCCCATTTAGGAAACCTCCATTTTGGGGGTTGGAAGATGTTGTTTCTGATTGGATACGGCCATAAATCATATGAAAACAACGTAACAATTACCCTCTGGTAAACTAACATAGCCATTGAAGATGGCCATTTATAGTGAGTTTTCCCATTAGTAATGGTGATTTTCCATAGTTATGTTAGTTTACCAGAGGGTAGGTGGTGTAAGCAAAAAATTAACACATCCGAAGCGGAAACATCAAACGGTCGATCTGATGGCTGTCACAAGTCGGCCCATGTCCCACAACGGAAGTGCTGTATGTACAAATCTTAAGTCGGACGCGGAACCAATGAACCAAGTGGGACATGCGAAATGTGAAATGTTCATAAATGTTCCCGGTTCATACTTTGAAGATGCACTTGGAGTATCATCCCGCTTAGTTTATATGCTTTGTATTACCCTTCAGTAAATTAACATAGACCCTGCCACATAGGGGTTGGAAGATTAGTGTCCATTAAAAATTGGTGATTTTCAGGGTCCAACTGTTAATTTACCAGAGGGTAAATGGGAGCCTAGAAGTTAGGGTATCAACTAGGCCTCCTCAGTGCAACCACTGGCGGGCCGGCCCTCATCATCATGTCGACGTGGGCTACTAGTGAGGTGGCTATGAAAATGAAAAGCCCAATGATAACTATCGTTTATATTCAATATATATATACTGTGTATGTAAATATATATATATATCCTACGTGTATATTATATATATATATATATCCCTATGGATCCAAGTATCTGCTTAGTATTTGGGGTATGATTTTTAGGGGGTTAGCCGTACATTCTCAGACATTGTTGGATCCAAAAGGTATAACACAGTATATATTCATTTATGGGGGTTGATCAGCAAAGAGGTCGTGTTCTGGATTTTTCCATATCTTTCCGAAAGTCAGAATGATACCAGCTGGTTTTGCCAATTTCTTCAGCTGGCCAAAGCTGGCCATGTATAGTTCATCCTAGCTGGTTCTGGTAACCCTTCACCCCGTTGTTTTTTGAGTTGACATTGCCCCATAGAAAAAAACGCCCATTGAATTCACCCTAAAGCTAAAGCCAACAAAACGCCTACAAGTTGGTAGACAGGTTTAAGATGGTTTAACCCTCTGGACTTCTTGGTTCATCAGCGGTAGCGAGTCCGGCCCTCTTTTTGGAGCGCTGGCCCCACAGCCGAACAAACGTTTGTAGCATCTGGTGTTATCAAACATGGCTGGCCGGGAACCCCCTGCCACTGTACATGAATGGGTAGTTCAATGGGAAATCTTCTATAAATCTGGGGGACTTTTTATATCTATCTCAGTTTACAATCATCTGGGAACTTGTTATCATATAGTCATATAGTATCTATATATTATATATATACATATACAGTGTGTATACATACATATATATATATATTTACAGTATGTATATATATGTGTGTGTGTGTGTTAGTTTATTGGAGGCTAGCAAAGACAAGAGGTAAATTGCTTTTGATCATGGCCTCCATACAGACCTGGAAATTTCGTGGAAGCGACAGGACAATCGTCTTGCAGCAAGAGCACATGATGCTGCGGTGGAAAGCTTGGAACCATCCCAGATGTTCATCACTTCTGATCGTTGTATTTTAGGACTTGGTCTGTACAAAAAGCTATTGAAGCCATGGCCCAGTCGAAATAGTATGAAATAGTGGATTTTCCCAGCTATTTCTAATGGTGAATTTCCAGAGTTATGTAAACGTTTACCACTATATACTGGTTGGTGGTATACCTACCCCTCTGAAAAATGATGGAGTTCGTCAGTTGGGATGATGAAATTTTCAATATATGGAAGTCATAAAAGTCATGTTCCAAACCACCAACCAAACAAATATGTTCAAGAATTCAAACTTCTGAATTCTGGCACATCATACAAGTACGTGCTGATTCATCCCAGGAATCGTAAGTGGGTTATACCATGTTATACCCTCTGGTAAACGTTTACATAACTATGGAAAATCACAATTTCTAATCGGTAAATCCACTATTTCTATGGTCCATTTTCATGTTAGTTTACCAGACTATAAATCACTAGTGGGTTTACCAGAGGGATCCAGTGGGTTTACCAATCCCAGTAGTGGATTCAGCCCACTGAGATCCCATTGCAAAATTCACCAGCGGCCTACCCACCGTTCAAAACCATTCGTGGATGAGCCATGGGCCGTACTTACCCTCTGGTAAACTAATAGTTTGCTATGGAAAATCACCATTTTTTCATGGGAAAAATCCACTATTAATGGCCATTATAGCTATGTTAGTTTACCAGAGGGTAATGCTTCTCTTCATGTCGAAGATTTTTAAGGTAAAAATATGTAAAAACTCAAAAAAAAAACAATGAAAAAACAGCAACACCAGTTCCTTAAGCGTGTTTGTTAAATCCTCATGGTTGCGTGTTCTTGCCAGTTACTTCCGATATTTTCCTCGTTAACTCCCCATGTTTCTTCCTATCAGAGTATGTTCCTGCTCAAATCCCTCCATGTTTGCTAGCTAATCAACTTCAATCCCTACTTTTTCTGGGTTAATTCCGCATTTTTCCTAACTTCAAATGTTCAGTGAATGAAGTCGTAAATTTTTTCAAGGCCTGTGGGTCCTCTGTATACCTCATATAGCTCCGCTCCCTTCGTCGAGAGCCGTTTGGAAAGGGCAGCCGGGACATCTGAGCAATCGACACAGTCGACGAAGTTGACGCAGTCAGGTCCGGCGAAAGCGTCAGGCAGTGGCAACGGCTGAGGCCGTTCGCTCCAGGATGCTGTGGTATAGTCGACCTTGAAAATTGAATCATAGTTAGAGTGGTTCAACCAACAAAAATCTCAAGTCGAAAAAAAAGATGATGTGACACAACGCTGCTATCATCTGCCTGTTTTCTTTGCCTCAACAGTGCTGTCCGCCAAGGGAGTGATTTTGGATCAATTCTTGGTCCTTTTTCATGGGTTGCAACGCTTGAGTCTCGGCCATTTTGCCTCGAAAAAGTCAAAAAGTTGCAGGATGGGGCCCCCTAGTCGAGCTCGCATTCAGAGTTGTCTAATAGGTGGCTGAATTCTATGGTTTGCGGTAGATATAACGAACTAGCAACTAGTGTTCATGGGGTTTATTTATAAACCGACGTTCACATCACCCGTCCCTGGGGCACCTTCACATAACCATCCGGGGATCTATGGCTGTGACATGGCTGGAAAATCCACCATGGAGAGTTCAATGATTTTCCCATCGACCTGATGTAGTTGCCTCCATGGATTGGATGGGGGATTTCCCAGCTGGCTATCTTTGATAAAAAATGTGACATGGCTTTCCTTATATAAAGTCCCTTGAATCATGAATCGAATATGGGTGACTTTTTTCAGGGGCATGGGATGAAAACAAGCCACTTGTACAATGAATATCTGGTTGGTGGTATACCTACCCCTCTGAAAAATATGAGTTCGTCATATTCCAAACCACCAACCAGATATGGCTGCACCACTTCATTGGGGAAGATTGTTTATAGCTAACATTACTGTTGGGTTTATGGTCATATTCAACTCGTTGGGATAAACCAGAGGGTTTTATGAGGTGGTGCCCCCCACCTCGTTATAAGTTGGTTTTACAAAGCCATTAACTATACTTATAATGACGATAAACCTAATTTATAATATTTGTCCTACTTGTAAACCGACTTAGCTAACCATGGGGCACCTTGCATGATTTGAAATGACATTTCTGTAGCTGGACCAAGAGGGTCTATGTAGGTCAATCTTGTTGACTTCCAAAACTTGTTCTGTTCAACGCAGCTTATTTCACCAAATTGCAAACAAAAAGTAACCGCCAAGCTAGAAAACAAAGGGTCAGCATGTGGGCTATACATGAAAATAACTAACAGTTTGCTATGGAAAATCACCATTTGTCATGGGAAAATCCACTATTTCTATGGCCATTTTCAATAGCTACGTGACAAATTACTAGAGGGTATATCCCATTCATAATCCATTAAATTCCATTAAATCACATTTTGAAGTCCCATTAAGGGTCAGCATTTGGGCTATATATGAAAATAGAGTTCTGGAATTCTAAAATGGTGTTACAAGTAGAAAATTTATTCGGGCACCGGTCACAGAATATCCTATGCCCCAAGCATTTCATTCAGAAAAAGCAAACCATGGGATTTATTGGGGTTCAATGGGACTTTATAGTGCTGGAAAATGGATTATGAATGGGATTTACCCTCTGGTAATTTGTTACATAGCTATTTTGAAAATTGCCATGGAAATAGTTGATTTCAACAAAATTTTAATGGTGGATTTTCAACAGCTTTTTGATTAAATCCCCAAGTTCTGATGATAAAGCCGCCATGAAACCATCCCCAACACACAATGGGTGATATTTTTACCACCCCCAAGTTTGGTAGGTTTATGGCATTAGGTATTATATATATATATATGTATAATTCAAATCAATTGGTTTATTGCTTGGATCCCCACTATTTTTTTGTTTATCTCCCCAACAAAGTTGTGTGGTTGTTGAAACCACTGGTTTATCCATGGTGAATCTTGGATACCTCCCCAAAACAACATGTTTTAACTACTTAGGACTAATTTTACCATTGATTAATAGTGAATCTTGGTGAATCATAGTGAATCTTAGAAACATCTTAGTGAATCTTAGTACATGTTTTAGCTGCACAGATTAAAATACCATACAGGATGATGCCCCCCCCCAATTAGAAGTTGGTTTATAAACCCCATTAACTATAGATATAACCCCCATAAACCCTAGATATTGGACTTATAGACCAACTTAGCTAACGAACTGGGGCACCACCTTGTATAGAGTATCTATTTTTCACCAAGGTTGACCAATGTCTCCCCATAGATTCGTGTGGTTGTTAACCAATCAAAGCCAGATTGTTCTCGATGGATCACTTCCCCGGAACACTGTTGGAGGATCAGTGTCACCAACGGGCTGAGCTTGGAGCACCTGCAGGCTTTTGTTGTTTTGGAGGAACAAAAAATGGAGGAAAAAAAAACACGAAAAGATGATGATTGGGTTTTTTTAATGGGATATGATAATATTAATGGGATATGACAAATACTGAACTGTTGAATAGTTTCATGGACATTTAAACCAAATGCAAAATCATGGCTTCATGAAAATTGGATTTGGATGTGGCTGAAATGAATCTGCTCCATTTAAGGTGAAAAGTGTGGATATGTATAGTTCATCGGGATAGCATATGGGTTTTTATATTTTATGGGACATATTGCCAACAATATGATGCCCCATGATGTGTCTCTGAAAATGGGGATCTGGGGTATGAGGGGTGGTTCCGGGCCCCCAGTCATCAAGTGGTTCTTCGCCTTTGTGGGAAATATGAAAACCAAATCATCAACTGAGCACATCCAGGCTGGATTTTAAGGGGTGCCAATTGTTTTCATAGAAATATCTAAAGAAGAAAAACGTGATGTACCATATCCAAGAAAAAACCTTGTAATGTTTCCATATATAAAGATAATTGTGATCTAGAATTGATATCCCACCATATCCTCATAAAGATCAGAGGAGTATCACCATCATTCACATGAGGATATGGCGGGATATCAATTCTAAACCAACAATTACATCGTAAACTTGATAGATGCTAGCAGCCAAACATGTGAGCAGTGTTCAAAATCCCTCTGTCTTTCTATTATACTGGTTGGTTAAGAACAGGATTCCCCGTTCTTGGATTATTCTAATTCCATAATTCCCAATATAAGGGTAGTATAATTTTTGAACTGATCATCAACCAGGCTTTTGAACACCTTCAGCCTGCTCATGGCAAAAAGATTAGCTAAGTGGGACCCCCGGTTACCATAGCGATAGCGTGGTGAACACCACTCCAATAACTATTGTCCATGATACTAATAATAGTTAGCCTATAACTAATAACTATAGTTGACTATAACTAATAGCTATATGTTATCATCACTCCAACAACTAATAACTATAGTTGATGGGGGTTATACCCAAGCAGACGCATGTAACTGGGGGGGGCCACTGTGCAACCCACCGACCAAACATGTTGATCCAGAAAACGGTCATGAAAAACCCGATGCTACTTGCCCGTCCCAGGAATTGTGGGTGGTTTTCATAACTATGGTAATTATATGTAATCATAAGCCGCGTCTCTATCAAATATCCACTGTTATATAAATATGGAAGTTTCCTGAAATGGGGGTACCCCTAGTTTTCATCCATGTTAGTTGGAATTTCCATGAAATAAACCATCCTACGCGCGCGATTTTGGTACCCCTATGGCTTTTAGGAAACCTCCTGCCATGGCTGCCATGGCTTTTTTTGTATCGTTTTGGGATGATTTCTTCAAAGAAAATGCGAGAAAATCAGGGTCGACCTGTTTTGTTTTGGATAAGTAGCCTCCGGTAAACTAACAGAAAGCCATCGAAAATCATCATTTTTAATATCTAAAGCAGCTATTTCAATGGACCATTTTCAATAGCTTTGTAAGAAATTCCCAGAGGTGTCACCGGCTTAAAGTGATCGACCTGGCGAAAACCTTTATTGGGATGAGTTATACCGCCGTCGACAGGGTATCATGGTGTAACGGTTTGTGTAACGGAAATCCGCTAAAAAAAAAATGGGGGGAAATCGTCGAACTAAATGGGGAAGTTCCCAGCATAATTGAAATCCATTGAAATCCCCTACTTACCCTCTGGTAAACATACAAAAAGCTATTGAAAATGACCATTTATAGTGAGATTTCCCATTAAAAATTGTGATTTTCCATAGTTATGTTAAATTACCAGAGGGTAAATGGAGCTTCATAGCTGGAAAAATCATCGAACTAAATGAAGCTTCATAGCTGGGAAAATCTTGAGGATTTTCCATGGCTGTGATGAAGGACACTCTCACTATGCTTGGAGAAGCGAAAATCAGTGTGGCTCAAAGTGCACTTTTGGCCAATCTTAGATATCCTGTGTTTTTCTTATTTTGGTTGATTAAGAATGTATATATATATATATATATCACTATATATATGTGTGTGTTCACATATACATATTCTGTGTATATATGTATATCATATATATATATATATATTCGGTCAATGTAATATATAGTGTCTATACATATACATATGTATATATATATATATATTCGGTCCATCTAAAGTGACAAAAGACTACAGTAAAGTACTAACTTATCCATCCATAATTGGTTGATCCAAATAATACATGCTTCCGTTATATATATATATAAAGAATTACATCCCTATTCTATCACCAATAAAAATACTATAAAAATGCTTAGTCATGGTTAGTCCATATAATTTGAGTACAGTATCCACATATCTAACCATTGTTTCTGATGAATTCCCCATAAAAATCCTTGGTCCTTGGCCCCAAACCTTGCGAAAAAGTGTCCCTTTTTCCACTTGGAGGTGTCTCAAAATATGGCTACCCCAAACCATTGGGTTTATTGGTTTTCCTATTTCGTGGTTCATCCCACTTAGGTGAGTTCACCCGAAAGAGTCTCCGCCTATGCGGTGAAGAAGACTCTTTCAGCCTCGCTGTGGCTGATCGTCATCGATATGATATCCCATATATATACATATATATATATACATACATACTCATACACGAATGCGTACTAATATGTATATTATATATTGTATATAATATGTGAATATAATATATATGTGAATATAATATATTATATTATGTTATATTATATTATATTATACTATATTTTTTATGTTATATTATATTACATTATATTATATGATATTATATTATATTATATTATATATTATATATTATATTATATATATATCCTAGTGATGCCTAGTGCCTGGCAAAAAGAATGCAACATCTTATCAACCATCCATTCGGTTGACCCAGTGTTTTTCCTGAGTAGAACGGCAGGGACTGATTGCATATTGGTGGGTAGATCATGGTATTTCATGCTTGTTGCTAGTAGACACTCCATAAATCACCTTCTTTGATGCTTCGAACAAGTTGTGATGGTTTTAAACCAATCTTGTACCATAACTTACATACATCATGTGACACCTATGGAAAAAGCAAGATCAACAAGTCACACACTTCTTCCAAGCCCCCATTTGGGGCGCCGTTTGCCGCTACCTTTAGCTTCCACTTACTGCCCCGTTTGGACATGTCCAGATCCTGGGCAACTGGTATCATTTACAAAACTTCACCAAGAAACCATTGTTCTTCATGTTTGACCTGCCCTTTTTTGCTTTTCTTCTTAATATTTGGACTAATTTGGACACACATGTGGTTCATCCTCTGCTGTTTGAGCATCTATCTATTGTCATTGATTCATCTTTTGGAAGGTTGAATTGTGGAACTGGGATTGTTGGCTCTATTCATTCCTAAAGGGTGGTTTGAAAGACGGCTGGCTGAACTTTCCTCTAAAACTAGCCGATTCTCAGAATATTTTATTATTAGTCTCGGAGGTAAATTTCCAACTTGTCTTGCTGACCTCGTGGTAAATTTATGTAAATCCACCGTTTTCATGTTCTTGGTGCTTCATCTCACTTAGTAGGTTGGTTCACCATGGTGATTTCAATAGGCGTGAAAAAATAGCCCCATGAAAAAACCAAGAACTAATCCACGGAAACCATTCCTGGCTAGTTCACCCAGTGAAAACCATCCAAATATATATATATATACTATAGATATATCTACCATAAAACCCAGTTAAGTTACGTTTCTTCACCACCAAAATGGGTAACTCCAAGTAGGAACTGCCCGCCCACTCCATGGTTTACTGGTCCACTTGGGGATGGGAAATCAACATAGTGAAAAACCCTGGCAGATAGCTCGGGGTTGGAAGATTCGTTTCCAATAAGACCGGGCAATTTTAGGGGTCCAACTGTGAATTTACCAGAGGGTATATGGGATTTATATGGGATTAAAGAGTTGCTTTGAGTTCTAAGTCGACAAAAACCTACCAAAAGAGGGGGCACATAAAATTTACCAGAGGGTATACACCATAAACCCCATTTTTATCTATAGTTACTTAGTTAGATGAAATATGTATAAATCTACCTGTTTATATACCATCTAACTATACAATGTGGGGCCACCCAGTTATGTTTGTTGGTTTATAAGCCCCAAAAATAACTATAGTTATAAGTACCAGAAACCATAGTTATTGGAGTTATGTGAACCCCAACTTAGCTATCGAACGGGAGCCCCACTTTGTAGATATTTACCCTCTGGTAAACTAACATAACTATGGAAAGATCCACCCATTTTCTAGCTGGGTAAATTCACTATTTCTATGGCCATTTTCAATAGCTATGTTAAATTACCGGAGCGTATATCCCATTCATAATCCATTAAATCACATGTTGAAGTCCCATTAATTCACATTTTGAAGTCCCATTAAATCACATTTTGAAGTCCCATTATGTTAGTTTACTGCTCATGGTATATGGAAAATCACCATTTTCTAGCTGGGTAAATCCACTATTTCGACTGGGCCATGGCTTCAATGTCGCTTTTTGTATGTTTACCAAAGGGTAAAATATTTACCCATGCCGTATGTTGTTGGCGAAATCCCCCCCTATTGGGCCCGTCCAGCCTCTGACGCGAAGCGCAAGCGTCGTTCACCTGGCGATGAAATGTCTAAAAAAAGTCCTTCTTTAGGGGGGAGCACAATGGCTTTGTAATGAGCTCAATCATGGTACATCTGGTTTATAGTAATTATTTAATAGTGGATTCATAATGGGTTTATAATGGATCTTGAGGTAAACTTGGTTGAGAATGGGTTTTAGCATGGGTTTGTAGCGGGAAAATCATCTATAAATGGGGATAAAATGGGATGCTGTGGGTAAATATCGTTTTCTTCGCCAAAAGAGCCAAAACATGGAAAAGTAAAGACTAGACAGAATGGTGGCAAAGAATAACGACAAACTGCCAACTGCATCTCGGTTTTGCGGGGTCGCCATAGTTCACTATAAGAAAAACATCAGTAATGTAACACAGGAGCATCAAAGGTGCTGTTGCCATCAACAACTGGTTGGTGGTTTCCAACCCCTCTAAAAAATATTAGTCAGATTGGATCATCATCCCAACTATTGGGGAAAATAAAAAAATGTTCCAAACCACCAATCAGAAAACTATGTTTGAAGCATCACAAATTATCAACAAAAACAGTCAAAAATTGGATCTACCTCTGGTCTTACAAGGTGGTCCCAGCGATTTTTTTGGGGGTTTAAACAGCCCAACTCAACTTAACGAATTTGATATATCTATAACTAGTTATACACTCCATTAACTATGTATATATATACACACACTACATATATATATATATACACTACATATATATATATATATATACACTACATATATATATATATGGGTAAATTATCATATTCCACTAACCTGAATTGTTCGGCCATTTGGGGATGATTTCCCTAAAATAAATCATGATTCCCGGGCTCGGTCACAGGGAGGTCGTTATAATTTATCCACTAACCTAACGAACTGGGCACGGGGGCATCACAGTTAAACTTTCTATCCACAGAAAGTTTATCACTTCAAGAACAGTTCTTGAAAAATCAACGGCCAACAACGGGACACTGAAACATCTCCGACTCAAAAAAATATATTATGATATACGTTTAAACTGATATGGCCCAACTAACAGTTATGATAAATGGAAAACAACTCCTATAACCAGTTGGTTATATATCATGAAATAAGCCATGTTTAAAAAAAAAAAAACACTTCCATTATCAAATGGTTTTCACAAGGGGAAAATCAATTTATCCATGTTACAATTATATAACTATAGATATACTATATATATATATATATCCATTTGTCCATTTATCCATATATGGATCATTTTTCCACTTGTCCATTTGTCCATATGGTTACCAATAACCTTATCAATAACTGTAGATATGTTGTAACTAGTGCTCAGGTTCAGCCAATCCTTACTTTACAAAGCTGCGCTCTGAAGAAAGTTTGTTCAAATCAATGACATTACGTTATGTCATTGAAGAAACATGGCAATCAATGACATGACCATTGATTTCCTCCATATATCAATTTATCCATATATAAATGATTATATATCAATGACTAACCATTTTGATTATATAATATAGCTATTGACATACCAAACTATTGGTTATATAATAATAACTGTACTTGGTGGTTCATCCCACTAATCGTAAGTAGGTTATAACCCTGGTGAATTCAATGGGATAAGTAGGGGCAATGCCGTCGGCACCTTGCAGGGCTTTCGACCCCGGGTGCTTTGCCTGATGTGTTCGGCGCGTTGGCGGTACGTTTTGAAAGCTGGGAAAACATGGATGGAAAAGCCAGAGAAATGGTGGATTTTCATGGAGATTAATGGGATTTAATGGCTGGTTGGTGGTATACCTATCCCTCTGAAAAATGATGGAGTTCGTCAGTTGGGATCATGAAATTCCCAATATATATGGAAAAATAAAATTCACGTTCCAAACCACCAACCAGAATGGGAGTTCATGGGATTGAATTGTAATGAACCCCCTGTGCCTCCAAACGTGATGTCTATTGGTTTAGATTCACCCCATGAATACTATAACTACAAGATCTATAAGTATCATATCATAAACCATAGTGAAATTGGAGTTATGTTCACCAACTTAGCTGTGTAGGGGGCCCCACATAGTTTAAGTAGGGTTTATGGTAAGGAAATAGCTATACGGTAATTAGATCTAAATATACGGATTTTCAAATATACGAACTGGTATTTTAGACTACCTCCGGGAAGGCTTTCCTTGGCCCGCCCAGCCATTTAGACATACGGAATCCAATTTATTTAAATACACATTTAAATATACGGATGGAACTGGTGTTTCATACTCCGGGGCCTTGGGCCCGCCCTCCACATATTTCAATGTCGTTACTGTACTTAGATGGGTGGTCAATAAGACCAATTTCTAGCTTCGCTTTTGGGGCACAACCTTGTGAAAGCCATATCAATAAAATTTGTGGGGGGATGAACATCCATAAATCATCATAAATCCAAGCTGTTTTAGGGAGAACAGAAGGTATACCATGGTTTTGACTTCGTCAAGTCTGATTTGCACGAAAAAAATCTGGGATGGTCGTCCCGGCGCAGAATTGACTCACCAAGAAAGTGAACACACCAACCAACCAAAAAGAACAACAAATGGATTGTTGACAAAATACATACAAAACTGGTTGGTGGTTGACCTACCCCTCTGAAAAATATGAAAGTCAAATGGAATAATTTATTCCCAACTGAATGGAAAAATAAAAAATGTTCCAAACCACCAACCAGAAAAAATGATAATTCACTTAAACCAAGCCCCCCAATGGCAAATTTACGATTTCCCCCATGTGAACCATCTGGTGTCATTTTTTTCATGGCATGCTGGAAAATCCTCCAATGATATTACAGTATACCCTCTGGTTATTTAACATAGCCATGGAAAATTGCCCATTTATAGATGGTTTACCTATTCAAAATGGTTATTTTCCATGGCTATGTTAAATAACCAGATGGTAGCTTATTTTCCCAGCTAAAAACACCATCAAAACATATTCATCGAGGATTTTCCCAACAATGTTTGATGACACCAGAGGCTCATCATTCCGATGCGATGTCGTCCTTGGCGGGGATCTGAGAACTGAATGTTGCTACATCTGTTGTTATATGGAGTTTTCTTTGTTCTTAAAATAGGGGATGCCCAAAACCAAACGTTTCAATACTAAAATGGTCTAATTTATAGATGATTTAAAATGGTATTAATGGTATACCAAATGGTATTAATGGTATAAAATGGTAATTTATTGAAACTAATACCTTGTAATTTATGGTATTTTAGAAAACCTCCGTTGTTTGACTTTGAGTTTGGAGCTCGCCCGTCTGTCTTTGGAGGTCGCCTATGAGTAGCACTCGAAGGAGTTGCTCATCTTCTAAGGTCGCGTCAAAAACCAACTTGCCATTACAAGACTTACCCTCAGGTAAAAGTTTACATAACTAAATGGGTAAATCCACTATAAATGGCCATGTTCAATAGCTTTTTGTATGTTTACCAGAGGGTACAAATCCACGTTTTTCTTCGTTGAAGCACCATGTGTCCTGCTTAAATCCCCTCTTTTCCCAACTCCCAATTTGTCTCCCACTGAAAAATCACCAATGTTCCCACGGAAATCTCCAAATTTTCGCCCGTAAAAACACGAGTTCCCAGCTGCCCTTTCGTAATTTAACATAGCTATGGACAATGATCCATTTATTTATTTATTTAATTATATATATATATGTGTGTGATTGACCTTTAGCAACTGGTGATTTTCCACAGTTATGTTAGTTTACTGGAGGATATAAAGTCCCATCAAATCCCATATAATCCCCATCTAATTCCTCACAATCCCCGTATCATTCCATTAAGTCCCATTACTTATTGGTGCTTGGTAGGGAATAGGTGAATGGGATGTTTCTTAATAGTTATGGATTAGATCATTCCCCTATTCCCTGCTAAGCACTAGATGATGTTCGTTGAATTCCATTAAATCTCATATATATATATGAGATTGTCCCATATAATTCCCATATAATCTATAATTAATCCCCATATCATTCCCCATATAATCCCAATATCATTCCATAAAATCCCCATATTTTGAGGCGTAAATTCCACGAGATTCCCAGTCTTAAGTCTGGCTGGATCCGCCTTCAGAGCACTGGGCAACGCTCGCCGGGCTTCGGCTTCTCCTTGGCGAAGCCGAACGTGAAGAAACCGTTCGGAACATCGCGGTTTGTTTGTTGAAATCATGGGCAAACGGTTCGGCGAACGATGGAGTTTTGTCAATATACGGATTTTTGGTAGATCATGATATATATATATACCGACTTCATGGATCTGAATTTCTGAATGGGAGTTTTGAGAGACATCGTTTATAAACCAATGGCTTTATTAAGCCCCAGCCATCAGCCATTTTGATCGGCAAAAAGTGATGATATTGATACTCGGAATTGGTGTTGCCAGGTGAGAGCCCCGTGGTAGCGCCAAGTTGACGCACATAACTTGAGCTTAGCGAATGGTTTTTGGGGATGTAACTATAGCTAATGGCGGTTATAAACGAACTTACAACGAGAATGTGCTATTGAGGATCCTTTGCATTAGTAAAACCAGCCCCAAAATTGTTATTTGTTGGTAAACGTTGGTTGCTATCATTGTTACAGTAGAGGGTTTGGTTTTTTTTAAATGTATACCAAGCTATCCAAGCTACATACGTTGATGTAGCCAGGAGAACCACAGGTATCAGCTGCAAAATTGTGTTTTTCAGTAAGCGATTCATCGCTGTTTTGTTGGTTCCAATAACTACCCTCTGGTAAACTAAAATAGCTATTGAAAATTGTCATTTATCGTTGACTTACCCATTAAAAAAATGTGATGTTTCCATAGTTTTGTTAGTTTACCAGAGGGTACCATATATTGGTGATGATTTCACTGGCCATTGATGGTTAATAGTGGTTAATAATGGTTAATTAGTTGTGGTTAATAGTGGTTCATGATGGATAATCATTCTTTTTTTTAATCACAGGCCATCTCAGGAACCGATCTCAGAACTGTTCGGTTTATGGTACAATGTGAGGCCCCCTAGACCCTAGATAGCTAAAATTGGTTTACAACTCCAATAACTATGGTTTATGGTACTTATAACTATGGTTACTGGGGCTTATAAACCAACTTATAACTGGGGGGGCCCACATTGTAGATATATCGTGATATATCATGTTCTAGTGATTTATCATCATTCTCCAGTGATTTATCGATAAAATTATGGTGCCTATATGCTCCATGATGCTATATGTCCCTGCCAACCTGGGTAGGAAGGGAAAATGATGCTAAATATTCCAGCACCGAGCATATTATCTTTGGGGATTGCTAAAATCCCTGATTATATAGATATATACATATAATTATATATATATATATGTATTACATATTAATTATATATATTACATGTTTTTATATAAAATATGTTATATATATTATATCATATCGATATCATATCATATATATATGCATATTGTATTATATTATGTTATATTATATTATATTATATATTATTATATTATATTATATTATATTATTATATTATATTATATTATATTATTATATCATATTATATTATAATATATCATATTATATTATATTGTATTATATTATATTGTATTATATTATATATCATATCATATCATATCATATTATATTATAGTATATTATAT
>Ga0126342_10008024_pt1 | contig 18884 bp, 18 predicted proteins | sample Cyp1metagenome_FD_92528 | JGI IMG/M metagenome (GOLD analysis project Ga0126342, IMG submission 92528) | Coral microbial communities from Lord Howe Island, Old Settlement Bay, Australia - Cyphastrea 1 metagenome | ecosystem: Host-associated > Invertebrates > Cnidaria > Coral ... | reverse complement strand
GGAAGTGCCCACCAATTATGGGTACTTAGAAACGTGTCATTGGAGCTTCTGGGGTGTTACTGCGTGTCAAAACGTGTCGATTTTGACCATCTGATGTGAATTTTGCAAAAAAAAAATGAGCAAACGCAACTGATCATCCCAGGGTATATTGGGGTGAGACTGGGGCGGTACCCTCAAGGGATATAGTTTGATTGCTTGATGTGATGAACCCTATGTTATCCTATATTATTATAATGTGTTTTATGCCATAATTGACAAGTATTGCTAAGTACCCTCCAATTAGCGTCACTTAGGGGATCCAAATTTATGAACTTAATTAGAGCCACTTTGAGGGCTCTGGTATAAATGGATGTTTTAAATGGCGGTTTTTAATGGGAACAGACTCTATAAATGGATGTTATTAATGGGAAAATAATCTATAAATTAAAGTTTTTAATGGGAAAATAATCTATAAATGGATGCTTTTAATGGGAAATAATCTATAAATGAATGGCTTAGTGGGAAATTCATCTATAAATGGATGTTTTAATGGCAAAATAAACTGTAAATGGCGGTTTTTAATGGGAACATACTCTATAAATGGATGTTATTAATGGGAAAATAATCTATAAATCTAAGTGTTTAATGGGAAAATCATCTATAAATGGATGTTTTAATGGCAAAATAAACTGTAAATGGCGGTTTTTAATGGGAACATACTCTATAAATGGATGTTATTAATGGGAAAATAATCATATAAATTAAAGTTTTTAATGGGATGATCATCTATAAATGGATGCTTTTAGTGGGAAAATAATCTGTAAATGGCGGTTTTTAATGGGAACATACTCTATAAATGGAAGTTGTTAATCGGAAAATCATCTATAAATAAAATGGATGTTTTACATGGGAAATAATCTATAAATTAAAGTTTTTAATGGGAAAATAATCTATAAATGGATGCTTTTAATGGGACAATCATCTATAAATGGAAGTTTTTGATGGGACAATGAACTAAAAATGGATTTGTTTATGGGTAAATCATCTATATATGGATGTTCTTTTAATGGGAACATAATCTATAAATTGATGTTTTAGTGGAAAAATCATCTATAAATGGAGGTTTTCAATGGGCAACTAATCTATAAATGGATGTTTTAGCGGGAAAATCATCTATTAAATGTATGCTTTAATGGGAACATCATCTATGAACGGATGATTTTCCGTTGCCATGTTTGATTACCAGAAGGTATCCTTCAGTAATTTGACATGGATCTGGCAAAACCATGGTATCCCTAGGAAGTAATCTAGCTGCAGTGAGTGATGTTTCCCGATTTCCCCAGTAAAAAACACAATCAAATTGGATGATTTCAACAAAGTGGTGCCTTCTAGTTGGTTTAGGCTTAAACCATCACACTTAACTACTTCAATACCCATAAGCCATGTCCTTAAGCTAGTGATTTGCCCAACTTAAACCATCACAAATCACCTATGAATCTCCATTTGTGTAAGTTAAATCAAAACTTTGCTGGTTAAATATCGTTTCTTGTTGGTTCTTAGTCACGATCATCGTCCCCACAAAGGCTCCTCCAGCATCTCGGTGAGGTGGTAGACCATGTGGCCCGCGCAGCTGCGAGTCTGGCGGTGGCGGAATGTAGCTTTTCCGTGTCCATCGCGGATCCTTCACAGCCAGATATGTGACTTGGACGCGGAAACGCTGGGGAAAGTCATGGAAAGTCCAGCATTTGTGCTATGGACCACAAGTGCAAAGGTGGGGCCCATATATTGGTATCTTGGTTCAAGTATTCCAGCAATCGTGTATTCATGCTGTGCAAAGGAAAACAGATTCCTCCCACAACATCCATAATTATATATGAATTGTTGAATGATATGATGAGGATGAAGTTCTTGCTTGGTTTATGATACCGTGTTTTTGCAGCTACTGGGCACAATGATTTGATCCTCAAACTAGCTTCCATCTGTTGAACACTTTTCCATAGTTTTCCTCATCTTAAAATGACTACAGTTCCCATCCATATGTTTGTTGAAAAAATGGGAGCCATTTCCAGTTGAAACATGGTAATATATATGAAATATATATATATATATATATATTATAATCTATAATTAGAGATAAATAGATACTTTATATGTAATTATGTAATTAATAACACAATACATATACATATATATATATACACATAAACAAATGCAGAGATATAAGAAGCCCGTCGTTGTTTCCCAGCTGAAGTGGTTCAACCAACCCGCAACGAGGCCACTCGTGGCGGTTTCTCCTGCCTTTGAGACGATGACAGGTGCGATCTATCCCGGAGTAGAGCCGTTCTTGACAAAGAGGGCCTTCAAAAAATCATGAAAAACCCTATTAAAATGGATAATTTGAGGGTACCCTTATTTTAGGAAACCCCCATATAGGGCCTTCAAAAAATCATGACAAGTTTGGGGATCTAATTTGGAAACTTAGAAACGCGTGTTGATGATGATGATGATGATTATTATTATTATTAATTCATAAACCACAAATGACTATACTATAGGTGTATACATATGGGAATCAATGACTGAATCCCACACCAAGATAGTACAACCATATGGGTGGTTCCATAAATTTGGATACCCCAATAGCTGGATGGTTTATTTTATGGAAAATCCTATTAAAGACCATAATTTGAGGGTACCCGTATTTTAGGAAACCCCCATATAGGGCTTCAGAAACCATGAACATATGGGGATCTATTTTGGAAACTTAGAAATGATGAAGTTGATGAAGTGATTGATGATGAAATTGATGGCACTTAGAAAATTATCCACTAGAATGATGGCTGATGAAGTTGATGACTAGTTCGGAATTCAAAACCATTTGGGGAAGATCACAACCCATTTTTTGGGGAAGTTGTTTTGCGTTTCATGTTGGCAAGCCGGCTGCCATAAGCCTAGCATGACTGGGGATGGTTTATACCTTACCATCCATTTTTCATGGTGATGCCTTGGGGATGGTCGGGTTTACCTTCTAGAAACCCAGCAATTTGCTGTGGATTTTCTGTGGAAAGATGCGTGGAAAGTGTTTTGAAGATGAGGCATTGTTTTTATGATTTTACTAGCACAAGACGATGCGTGTTGCAGCAAGAAATATGTGGATTTCAGCCAGAAAACACCTCAACTTTTTAAGCAAAAGACATATCTGCATGTTTAGTTGGAGTTTACACTACCCGGCAACCAGTTGGGGGTGCAAGGAACAAACATGTGGATTGAGCAAGCAACATTTTGGAATTGAGTCAGGTAACAGTGCAGATTTAACCAACAGCAACTTGGCATTTTTTTGCAACACCAGAAACCAAAACAGCAGTGCAGTTAGAAAGCATTCCAAGTACGTGCAAATTGGAAATCACCAATGAAAGGGATCCCACAAAGCATAACCTGTACCTTTTGGCTTTCGCAGCTTTAAGACACGTTACAGCAGCACGTGTCCTGCGTGCTCTATAAGTTCCTACACCATTCAGGGTACAGTTGCATGCCCCAATAGCAACCCCCAAGTAGATCAAAACAAGTGCAACAAGTGCGAAACTGGGAAATTGTGGGGGACACATGGGGAAACAACATCTGTAACATCTTGCAAACACCTATCCTTTTTTTGCAGACCTGTGCTTCTTTCAGGTCCTCGCTGCAAGGGTCTTTCCAGCTTGCCCAACTTCCCCCCAGTTATAGCGGGTTTACAAACCAACAGTGAAGGGTCATCGATAGATAGGTTGACAAGGATACATATATATATATATATGTTATAACATATATATATATATATATATATATATATGTAACAGATATTACATATATATACATATCTATATCTATGAGATAAGTTCAGGATAAGTTGATTCACTGTTGTGCAAAAAAACGGCTTAGCCGACGGCTTCCAGGCTACCCATGCGCTGAGATTGTTGGCTTGAATTGCCGCTTCTTGAACCACGACTGTGAGATGAGCGGCTTGGCTTGGCTTGGCCATCCATTAGCTAAATCGCTAAGTTGGTGCGTTTATGACTCCACTAGCGTTTGGGTTTATGGTAGATATATATATATAGTTACTATATGGTTTAGAAGCCAAGCCAACTGACAACTTGTGGGGCGCCACCGTGTTCTTAAAATATACTTTCAATTAGAATTAAATGAACAGTTCCAATAGACGATGGTTTTCAGGGTGGGTTTCTCGGGCCTACTTAGATGGGCCTAATTGGCCAGTGAGCTAGTCTCATGACTCATCGAAGTATAGTATCCCCATTTCAGGAGTTTTTGTTTTTCATTACGCCATAATTTTACATGGTCAAATCATAGTTAAATCGCTGAGATTTTGCTTCACTTTGTTCCACTGCTTTTTTGTTTTGTGGGACAGGGCGAAGCTGACGTTCTGCCGCTCGAGGCTTCTCGGAGCGAGTGAAGTTGCGGCGTGCGTGTCAGACAGGCAAACCCTTCACTGGGCTCTTGCTCCTCGACCATGGGTTGCAAGTGCAGGTTGCCTGAGCATCAAAAATGAGGTGATCAGTTTTTCGGTTGTCTGAAATGAAGGTAGCGGGTAGAAATACTACATGGGCATCGGTTTAGACCTTCATTTTCCATCATTTTCCATCATTTTCCCACCATGTTCTCTATTACAATTGCACTTTTAGGGCTATACCATCGTTTGAGACACACTTTTAGGTGTGGTCCATTGGGGTCCATATCCTAAACATATTTTCCACAGGATGATGTCCTACTTCCCAGTCATCTACAGTAAAAACTCTGTGTCAAAAATTCTTAAAAATTCTATGTCTGGACAAGTATCTATAATTGATTACAACTAGGTGGATGTTCCAAAGTCAATTGGTTTTCGATCATTCCCTCTTCAAAACATGAGCATTTGGGGGATATACCAACCCCGAGCCCTGAGCCCCAGGCAGAACCGTCGCAAGACGGGCGAACTCTTTGTGAACCTTCTGGACATGCGTGGCTTGTGCGTGGCGAAGGATGCCGAGACAGGCGAAGATATCTGGTATTTGGTGGGCATCTGGACTGAATGGACCGCCATGTGCTTGGGGGTGGGGGCTAGAATTTTTGATGGGGGGCCCATAAGAAGATAGGGATGTTGGTTGAATTCACTATAGGTTTTCTATGGTAATGGTTGATATATCTATACTCAGGTGGCAGGTGGGTTTATAAATCGGCTTATCATGGAGTGGTTCTGCCCGACTTGTTGGGGTTTATACCCATACTTCAGCCATGCTGGTGGTTGGAGGTGAGGATGGTCAATGAGAACGGGAGGTCAGCATTAAAATGTGCATGAAAATGGGGAGGAGTGGGCCAGGGTCAGTCATCAACAACACTGGAGATGGTATAAGGCTAAGAACAAGAGTGGCAGTATGAGTATCGGTATGGATCAAGGCCAACTTCATAGAGAAAGTGACAGATTAACATCCCAAATTGTTCACATCAAGGTAGCCTATCAAACTAGTTGATGCCTGCAATAATTGTGCACGGTTTTGTAGGTTTAGCATACTACAACGTACAACTGTATACTACATAGACATCCTGGGTTGGGTACTTGGTAGTTGTCAGTACCATGTGTGAATTGGATGGCTACGAGAAGAATCCACACAGGCATTTGGCTTACCAAATTAAATATGCCTCGGCACTCTTATTACTTTGAAGAATCCAAGTTTGGGTCTCCCATTTTTTACACATTGGTGGTCTCAATTGTGTTGTATGTCCCATGCCCTGAAATGGGATGATGGTCCTAAACCACCGACCGGAATTTATTTTCTCCGTTCTTCATGTTTGTCGGTGACGTTGTTCTTGTTGGTTCACTTCTATAAAACCACATTTGTTTTGCTGGAATCTTCACTTCTGTTCCTTTTTTCTCCACTTTCGTTGGTTTGTCTCCCTATTGATTTCCCTGTTCCGCTCACATGTTTTGAGAACGTATGGCAAATGATTCCCTAGTGGTGTGGGGCAGGTGGTTTGGAATCCTATGGAAAGCCAATCTGAAAGGAACCTGGGATTCAACACCACACCGATTGAATGGTCCAGGTGAAAAGACATATTCTGATTGGTGGTTTGGATCATTTTTTATTTTTCCATATATTTGGAATAATACTCCCAACTGACTAATATTTTTCAGAGGGGTTCAAACCACCAACCAGTATCTTACTGAAACCCCAAATTTGTTGAATGATTTGGCTGGCGGCGTTACATCAATATGTTGTTATGTTCTGTTTCTCATGATGATTTCCAAGTGACTCTCATGTTTCCATGTGGGTAAGCTGCTAAACGTTTATGTCCAGTAAAATGCTTTGCCCCGATTTTCTCTTGCAATGGTAAGATTGATGTCCCCACTAGCTTGATGAAAACCACACCAGATTTCCATAAGTTTCCTCTATATTTCACATTTGATTACATATTTTTACATGACTTTATTGAAAAGAAACCTAAGTTATATCCAAAGTTTCCTGGTTTTTCCTCAAACATCCTTAGAACAGGTATGTATCCAACCCATTAAGTCACTTTCCGTCCCAGGTATCCAGTCAGATGTTACGGATCTGGTGAACCGCGACGGCACGGCGGAGATCAAGAAACGGCATGCCGAAGAGCTGCGAGGACAGGGATGGTGTGCCTGGACCATGGGAAAACCAGAGGAAAACCATGGGAAAATGGTGATTTCATCAGGTGATTTCATTGGACTTCTAGCTGATTTATGATGGCTAAGTTGGTGTCAATCAGTAGTTTAAGTATGATTTCTGGACTTTTATGGTTTATATTTCATGATATGATATATTTCTAGTTAAGTATGGTTTATGGTAGATATATGTAGATATATCTATTTAGCTTTAATGGGACTAATAAACCTTTGACTGGTGGCGGGGGCAGCACCTTGCATGGTTGCAATAAACAACATGAGTATTTTGTAACGTTTGCAAGATCAACTATGATAACCTTTCATATCTCAACTGCCGCAAAACAAGGGGTTCTTTTGTGACTTGGGAATCAAATTAAATCGATCTTACTCTATATAATTGGAATTGCCAAGGATATCTATCATCCAGTTATCAGATTCACTATGCAACCTTGACAGGCATTAGTAAGAACAGGAATGATCGGCTCAAGACGGTTCAAGTGATGTTACTGAACCAAGTCTGTACCCACCACCAAGCATAGTTGAATATTCGAAGAAGTCTCCTGAATTGTTTTTCTGTGTCGTGGAAGATTTCTGGTGCTTTCAATATCTTTCAATATTAGAGTGATGGTTGGGTCAACAAGCTCAGTATGCTGAACATTCATCAGTTTTGTATTATTATACCATTTATTATGTTGTATGTATATATTTGTATATATTATTATACCATTGTTTTCCATGATCCATGATAGTTAATATCACCATGGTGATCTAAGTTTCGGCACACCATGGCGCCAGGAGTGGCTGAGAATCTCAGGAGAGAACTTCAGAAGGCGAAGCTGGACACGTAAAGGGTCAACTTGTTGATGTTTTTTGGATGTCTTGAAGCTGAAGCTGAAGCTGCTGCTATAGCAGCTGTAGAAGCTGAAGCTGAAGCGGCTGCAGCCCTTGTTGAACTTATTCAAGGAATTCAATCTGGAGCAGCTGCAGCTGAAGCTGGAGCAGCTGCAGCCAAAGATGAGGTGGAGGGTGAGGTGGAGCAGGAGACTGAATATGTTGAGGTTGATGGTTGCGTCATCATCCCCGATGAGTCAGCGAACAGTGCACCTCGTCCACCTCCAGTGGTTTTCGATCCACTCCTCGATGCCCTGCACACCCTTCAACTAAGAATGGATGAGGTGATTGAAGGGCACTCGGATGCATGGGCAGGAAGGCAGAAGCGCCGATGCAGACAGTGGTTCGAGCTGGTGCACCCTGACCATGGAGGCTCAGACAAGGGCTTCGTGGCCGTCAAAGCAGCAAATGAGGTGGCGCAGCAAAATCTCAATGCGTGGAGAGAAGTCTACTTGCTCTGGATTTGCCTGCAGCTTTACAGGGACCGGCAAGAATGCTTCAGATGCCTTGGAGACGAAGACAAACAGCACAGTGGCGGGCTTGGAAAGGGCACCAATTACTTCATGAAACCGGGGGCCAATAAGGAACAACTTCGAGGCCAGTACTTGAAAGAATGCGCGCACCGCAGGAATGAGCAGCACGTTGAAGGGAGTGCCAAGATGACGGCGAAGAATGTGAAAGAACTTGCTGCATACAGGCAAAAGGTAGAGGAGCATCAGAACAAACCGATGGAGGACCAGTGACGAGTGCAGTGCAAGCTTCAGTGGCAGCAGGATATGAACAGGGCAATGCTGGAAGCTCAGGAGTCCATCCTGCAACAAACTCAAGCAGTGTTCAGGTTATAGAAGGACCTCCTGGTCACTCCTGGTGGAGCCTGTGGATCTGGTGTGGTCAGTTCGAGCACAGCGAATAGAACGCCAGGAAGCGAGTGAAGGTGGAGCCAGGCACCGTCCTGCAGCAAATTCAAGCAGCACGTGGAGCCGTGGAGCTCATGCCAACCTCAACATTGTTAAGGTTATCTGGAGCTCCAGGTGACATGCCTATCCAGCCCCTCCATCTCGATGATGACCATGTCACTCCTGGTGGAGCCTGTGAATCTGGTGTGATCAGTTCGCACACAGCGAATAGAACGCCAGGAAGCGAGTGAAGGTGGAGAGTTCAAGCAGCACGTGGAGCTCCTGGTAACCTCAGCATTGTTAAGGTTAGCAGGTGACATGCCTGTCCAGCCCCTCCATCTCGATGATGGCCATGTCACTCCTGGTGGAGCCTGCGGATCTGGTGGTTCAATTCCAGCACCGCGAAGGAGGGAAGTGGAACAGGAGAACGGCAGGAAGCGAGTGAAGGTGGAGACAGGTGCCAGAGGGTGGGAGCCATTGTGGAATGTGTGCAGGTAGCCCCTGCTGCACCTGGGAGTCGCCCAGGCCCTGGCTTCGCCGCACCTGTGACTGGCCCATTAGGAAATATTCTTCGAAACTTAGCAGATTCTGTGTATGTGAAGTTGGTGGTGGGGGTCTCTTTCTGGTTCTGGCCGGGCCCAAACACAAATCTGATTGACACAGAATATCTGTCCGACTGTCAGATAGAATGTCAGACAGGTCGGAATATTTATCAAGTAGGATTTCAGAATAGATGTCAAATAGGATGTCAAAAAAGAAAGATGTCAGGAAACATGTCAGAAGATATGTCAGCTAAAACATGTCAGGTATATAGAATGTTATGAATAAACATGTCAAAATGATATGGCAAGATGTCAGATAGAATGTCTGAATATGAATATGTCCGATAGAATGTCAGAATATATGTCGGATAGAATTGATAGAAAGTGCATTATACATGTCAGAAAGCGTGTCAGAATATGTGTCAGATAGATTGTCAAATAGAATGCGCAATATATGCCAGATGGAATGCCGGATTAAACGTTAGTTGCAATTTTACAAAAAACGTCAGATGAAATGGCGTTTGGTTGGGATCACTTGAAGGAACAAATTTCTTGTCGGAAATTGGAGTTGTTTTTTTTGGGGGGAAAGTTGTATAAAAGTGTAAGTTTCTGCTGGTTCAATTCGATTGCGCTCTCAATTGTTGTTGATTAAACCTCCCATGTCCTCGCAGCTTCGATTTTGTTCATGCAAATCTCATTTGTTGCTCGTGAAATATGCATGTCTGTCGGTGAAAGCACCATTTTGCTGTCGCCATCAATCTCCACACAGGTCTTTGCTGAAGTGGCTGTAACCTCGCGCCACAGCATGCTAGAGACCCCCGAAGAGACTGCGGAGAAGGAGGTTTCCAACACCACGAAAGAGACAGGTGGGGAGATTCACCTTTTGACCAAATTGCTACAGTTATGGCCCGAAATACCAGTTATAAGCACTAAGTCACCCCTGTTATGGAATGCATAATCCCATTTATAACCAGTTATGACTCATAAATGACCATAACTTTAGGTATCTGTAAGGACAGAAGTGGTAGGAATGATGGCTAGATTGGGCGAAGTCTCTCGAAATGGCCGAACATTGCAGGTTAATCGAGTGTGATTTGTCCAGGATGCGAAGCGTTCGATTTAATCCTATCAACAAATGTGGTTGAATGGGACATATGCATTATAGCGAACTGGAAGTATTACTTCGGTGATGAATACAAGGGTTACCGGGTTACACCCCCCTTTCACAACCAAAGAATAAGTGATGTTGAATGGTGAAAACCTAAGTATTAGAACATCAGAAACTGTTGGTAGAAGGCTTCTAGTAGAAGGAATATTAGATACAGGTATATGTCTTGAAATATGTATAAGTACATATCATTTTCCAACTCTTATTGCTACTTGGTTGACGTATGGATGGGTTAACCTATTTACATTTATTAGGTAAGTGATGGTAAATAGTGATTAGTAGGATTGAACTCTTGCATGTGGATTGAGTGCGATATTCATGATACCGGCATGTGGGATACAGGATTACAGGTTAACCCATGAATTGGGGATTGTCATACGACCATGTTCATGGGGGTTCATACTATATATATATATATTATATGTATACATGTATGTATATATAAATATAATATATATATATACATGTATTTATTGATTTATTTATTTAAGGAATACGGAATGATGGTGGGATGACCATTCCCCATTTGATATTGATCATGTCACACAGGGAACGATGCGGATATTTGCAGCTCAAAGGAAGCATGGGATATTGATAAAATAAACAGGTTTTCCAAGATATAGATAACGTATACTAGTTTGGTATGCTGCGTAAGGCATTCTATTAATTTTCGCGAGCTCCTGGCATTTTGCGATTTTAGGGAATATTGGATACCACGGTCAAGATGCAACATTTGGTGCAGTGTACGTGCAAAAGGGTCGCGCGAAAAAAATAAAACGTCATGGTTTGCACGGGTTTGGACTGGATCAACCTTCCATAAATGGATTTGGTCCAATTAATCGTTCAGAAAAAATGAAACGGTCGGAAACGGTCGGAAACGGTCGGAAACAGTCGGGAAAATTATCAGGCCAAAACTTGTCCAATCCGCATTTTTTTCAAATAAGCATTTCTGCGGAACGCAGTTTTTTTTTTGAAGGTCCAAAGGTCCAAGGGGAAACGGTTGGAAACAGTCGGAGATCGCACCTTCGCTCGGCAAAAAAGACATGTTTTTACATAATTTTCAATCATGTTGCTACAAAACACCTACATGGCGACCCTTGTGCGCGTACACTGCACCAAATATTGCATCTTGACCTTGATATCAAATGTTCCCTAAAAATCGGATAATCCCAGGAGCTCGTGAAATTTGATAAGGCATTCGTTTGGTGATCGTCATAATATTGGGAAGTGCGATTTAGCATATTTGGTTTTGGGCAAAGTAATGCTGAACTAATCAGATCAATGCAGGAGAGTAAAATATAGTAAAATAACATAAGGAAGGAGATTGAACAGACAAAGAGAACTGATGGTATTGGATATTGGGATGTTTGACCAGCAGCACATGGGGATTATATTTAATCAACAAAGAACAATGTTTCTGAGACCTGGTTCTGTGTGTAAACCCGCCGTAACCAATACAACACCTTGCAGCCACAATCCCACGCATATGATATGTAATCTCCAGAATGTTTATTGACAATATCATTGTTCACAGGACACAGTGTTGTTCAAATCATGTTTGACTGATTTGTTTTTTCCCGCATTTGTGTTGCTGGTTGATAATAATCCGAGACTGTTACTTCTTTGTATGTTGGACATTTGCAGCAATGTGTTGGTAACGTGGTGTGCAACCTTGTTCCCTGAGATTGCTTGATATCAGTTTGGTTGTTTTATACATACTCTCTTCCTCGCACTTCTATTTCCTTTGACTATGTTTTTCTCGTTTGTCTTTCTTTATAGCCCCATTGTTGGCAAATTCAGCTAGAAACCACAAAAAGACTGGGGCATGGAAGGTGATTTTCCTACGGGATGCATGGTCATCCAATAGCTCAATTTCAGGCATGAGGTTTAGATTATTTCATGTGTCCAGTCCCCTCAATATCCACATGGGTATGAACATATGTCTATCAACCAGTTTGTGACAATCAGGCAGGCCGAACTCACCCGTAGCTTTACGCTGGCTGGTTTTGAGGAATTCCTTTGATGGATTGTGATAATCCCAAATATCGTAGATACTCTAACCCCATGCAATCATCAACCAGCAGGTTTTTTGAACACTGCTCATTTGTTCACCGCCATGTTCTTTTTAACGCAGCCATACATGTTGAAGTCACCAAGTACAGTAGGGTATTTTCTTTTTCATCTGTCTGGTCAAACTCTACGATATTTCCTTTTGAAACTTTTTTGAACCCCTGTATTTGTTGGTCAAATCTGAAATGCCCCAGGCATCAAAGTTGGTTTAACAACTCCCTTGTCTCTTGAATCCAACATGTTCTTCTTGTGGGCTACCCCCCAGTAAACTAACAGTTTGCTTTGCAAAATCACAAAAAAATAGGTGTATAAATAATTTAAATCATCGAGCTAAATTGACCGTCTATACCATAGCTATGTTAAATTACCATCTATACCAGCTATGACAGTTCCCCTTTCCGTTCAGTAATCTTCCCGAGATAAACCCTCTATTCTGGGGGTTTTCCAGCTAGCCAGGTGACGCTGTCGTGGTGCCAGCAGTGCAGGGTGTGCAGGTGGGTCCTTCGGGACTCAAACGTGGCTGGAAAGATTCTTATATCAATCAATGGAGGTTTTAATAGGAAAATCATCTGTAAATTGTCATTGTAATAGGAAAATCATGTATAAATGAAGGTTTTAATGGGAGTGAATGGAAAATCATGTCTAAGTCAATGTTTTATAATGGTAAAATCATGTTTAGATGGAGGGTTTCATGGGAACATCATCTATAAATGGAAGTTTTAATGGTAACATCATCTATAAATGGAGGTTTTTATGGGAACATCTTTAAGGGATTACTTTGTGCATAGGATGATTTTGACATTCAAAATTTCTACAGCGAAAAAGGTCGAACAAAAATAGGCAAGTAACAAAAACATGCAACTTTAACGGAATTAGGTAATTCAAAATTACATTTTTTCATGTTCTTTTCAGTTTAGCAACATGTGCTAGGTTATTTCAAAATAAGATGTTAGTTTATTTGATCGATAAAAACCACTGTTCGGTAGACATAGTCTAACCTGATCTTCTTTTCATACCCCTTCGGCTTCACGCGCTTTCGCTCTTTTCGTCCTTTGGGCTTGCCTTTCCCTGCAGCTGCTTCAAACACTCGTTCATTCTTTCTTATCGCCAGATGCCCCAGAGCCCACAGGCACGGGCACAGAGCGAAAGCCGCAGGGAATGGAAACGACTGACAGCGCAAGGCAGAAAATAAAAGCAGTGTAAATCTGCAGGCGCCGCGCCGCCAAGCGGCAGCAAGCTCAGACAAAAGGGTCCAGAACAGTAACAGTCCCCTCAAGCCACAACTGCCCAACAAGTTTTCGGAGTACCGTATCAAAAACAAAAAAATGCGGCAGACGTCAAACGAATCGGCCACAAGTAGCCACGCTCATTGTCTCAGGGTCTGCGGCGACCACCCCGGAGAGCACAGGCCGGATCATCTTTGAACATTCGGACATTGAAACCAATCACGAGCGCTCTGGGTCAGGCAAGGCACCAAGCCGCCCGAGCCCTAGAAAACGCATGAAGCGAAACAAATAAATAGTCCTTGGCGTCTCTTCTTAATAGAGAATGGAAGAGAGCAGCTCACACCTTCTCACCCTCGGCCAATGTCTCGTCACGACGTGGTTCAATCTCTTCCGAGCTTGTCTTACCGCCCTCACGCTGTTTCTCTATTAGGCAGCCCGCTGCGCAAGAAGGGCCCCGCAACACCCGCAGTGATCTTCGACACATGCTTTGTTTTCTATATTCATTTTGCCAAAAATATTGTACTTAATTAATGATCGATTTTGTATGATATGTTTGTTGGTTCAGTTTTTTGAAATGATATACATATTTTTGATCATGTTCGATTATTTTTCATGCTCAATCATATTTATGTTTATTTAAAAATCAAGTGTGTCATAGCAGCGTTTGGAGAAATATTGTGACCTTGTTGTTTAGCATGTCATCTCAAGATTTTTACATATTTTTTTTACATTCTACTGATTCTTTTCATTGAAAATTAGCAGTTTCGTTTTTACATGTTTTGTTTCATTGAAATTTGGATTGAGTTCTTTTCTCTACTCTTTATATTGTGTTGTATTTTACTTTTGTCTCTTACATGTTGGCTTCTATTTTGTTCATGTCATATTATTTCATATTTATTGTTTTTAGTTTAATTCTGCAAAATTGTTTTCAAATATCATATTTTACCATGTTTGTTTTTGTGTTTCAATACAAGTTCTGTCATTTTTCACAATTTTCACGAAAACCGTTCAACACAACATAAACAACAATGTGCATTTTACTTTTACACCTCCATATTTGAATATAATTAAACACACACATATATATATATATATGCACTTGAAATTAAGATGTCCTCTATCATGAAGGTGGTTACCCAAAAAGGTTTGCCCATGCAAAACAGGGTTTATTGAGTTTTGCAGGTATGCGTTGGCATTGAAATCCAAGTTGAGCCGGTCGCTAGAACATCTCAGCACATTGTGTACTCCTAGTTTTGTCCAATGGAAAGTCCTAGTTAAATTAACAAGTTGACTGATGATTAAGTCACCTCCCGAAACCAAACAATATTTGTTTGTTACGAAACTTGACCGCATCCTGCACCAGTCAAACCGGAAGTTTCATGTTTGGCGAAAAACATACAAAATGTATTATTGAACTGTTGTTTTTATTATTTGGATTTTTGGGTAACCTACAATGAACTATATCTAGGGTTTCCTTAAATCCTTCCAAATATCGTGCCTGCTACCCCAGCCAGGCAGGGCCCAAGCCATGCAACGCTCCTTGGCTGTAAAAAAATGAACCGTATTTTCCACATTTTTTTTAAATTCCCGCAAGGTACAATCCATATTGTTGGTCATGTTTATTCATGTTTGATGAAAACATCCCCCCTGTGCGAGCAGTACAACAATGCACAGCAGTTTCCGACAGCTGTTCGACTGGTTGCAATGGAAAATTGTAGCAACAAAATCAACAACAATGATGAATGGTGAAAATTTGCATGGGGATGTTGTAGTCTGTTTAGTCAAAGGGACACAATTAATACACAAAATAAACATCCCGGCATATGCATTGTTTGGGTTTGCATGAAAACATTGCACCCCAAATTCCCATAGTTGATTACCATTTTACCTCCCAAAATGGGAATTTTGATAAATTTTGGGGACAATGTGTTGGTGTTGTTGTTGTTGTTGTTGGTGGTGGTGGTGGTGGTTGTTTGTTGTTGTTGTGGTTGTTGTGGTTGTTGTTGGTGTTGTTGTTGTTGTTGTTGTTGTGGTTGTTGTTGTTGTGGTTGTTCAAACCCATATTTTTTTGAAGCTAGTGTTTGGAATGCCCTGTCGTTTGTCATTTCCCAGTTGCACAAAATCATGTCAGCAACTGCAGTAGTAGAGAAACGTTTTGGAGACATGTGAATCAACAACCAAGTACTTGGCGTTTTCAAGGATGCTGTATTGGTGGACGACTTGGAATTTTATTGTTTCGGAAACATCCATTTGCCTCGGATGATTGTGTTGTTTGATAGGTTGATACTATGTGTTCATTCATGTTTGGTCAACATCCCAACGTTTGATTAACAAATTTCGACGTGATATCCCGATTATTCCCTTCAATTTGTAGGTTTGCACCATTTTGGAAAATCTGAGTTGGTAACAAAAACAATTCTCGGTTTGGGGCCGAGTTGTTGGGATTTGAAAAACACTGATTGTACTGGTAACTGAGTGAGCTGGCCTGTATGGATATAATTCTATATCTATCGCATCTCTCTCATCTCATCTAATCCCATCTCATCTAGACAATGTACAAAAAGGTTAACCCTTGTATACCCTTGCGTTCATCATGTACATTATTTTGTTCACATTTCTCCAAGTATATGATGTATGTATACAATTGTATACATATGTTTATATTTGTTTATATTTATACACAGGTGACTATATTTTAAGATGAATTGAACGTACTTTTGGAGCATAGCCTGCGTCCCTCCAACACTCAGCATGAAGAAATTTCTTTCATAGACCCTCTTCAAGTGGTAAGTTTTTTTGTTTTTCAAATATATGTATATATATATATATATACCTACTGTATGTATGTAACGTTGGTGTAAAACACAACAGTCCATACTGAACACATTTTTCTGCCTGTTGCGCAACTGAGGTGCCAATGATTGCATTAGTGGAGTCGCTAAGATGCATTTTTTTGGAGGATGAGGTGGTTGTGATGCTGTGAAGTGTTTTGCATGCTCATGACCCCCAACCAATCAAGGAATGAAACATCAAATGTCCCAAATTAAGATATCAAGAAAATTAGCAGCAGCAGATGTTGCAGCAATCAATCAACTTCCGGTTTGCGGCTTGAAATATCGTGAATGTTCAAACCTATTTGGGGATACTGATCCTGAATGACCTCTGTCGTATTCTTTGGATCCGCTTTGGATTTGATAGGTGTGTCATGGTCTGTGGGGAAATTGGGTGCATTGGGTATACCACCAAAGTTGCCATTTTAGTAAATCTTAATGTGGAGAAAAATCATGAAAAGGTGGATCCAGGAGTACCCTATTTATTCTATGTTCAGTCACACCTCTTCAATTGGTGTGGTTGTCCTGTCTGAAATCATCTGGCATCATGGGGAAAATGATGTTGAATCTCTCCGAATGTCGATAAAACCCCCTTCAACTATCGACATATCTACCATAAACAATAGAACTCACCTAGTTGTTTGACACCAACTGAGCTATCATAAATCTGCTATATATATATATATAAATCCTCGTAAATCCCCCTGGCCCATTGCTGTTGGTGAAATCACCATGTTCCTATTGTTTTTTTTGCTGAAAGAAGTCCCTGTTCCATACGAAAACTGAGACCTGACTGGCTGAAGTATGACAGCGTGGATGATGATAGCGAACCCGAACAGGCGCGGTCTCTACTGTGTGGGTGCGCTTGCAATTACTTTTATGGGTGCAGGAAGGGGCCCCAGTTCAGAATCGCTAAGTTAACGCACAGTTCACTAGGTGAACTGTTGGTTTTACAGATGTTTATAGGGGATGCATCGAACTAGGGAACGGCGCTGAGAGGCGCCTGGTGGTTTTAAGGGCGTTTGCGTACACTTCCCAATGTAACTGCGCATGCAGCCTGGCAGGCCTGTTTTTTCACCTCTCAAAAACTACTTTAACCATGGAACAATTTCAGCGTAACAGGAATATGAACGTTAACATCCCACCCCACCCAACTCCACCCCATGATCAACGTAACGTCATCAGCGTAACATGAACATGAACGTTAACATCCCACCGACCCCACCCCATCATCAAACAAAAGCAGAAAAACACAACAACAAACAAAAACAAAAACAAACAGACAACAAAACACGCAGGCGCCCTGCAGCGCCCATGGCAACTAGTTTGATGGGATTATAAATCAAGTTAGAACGTTTGGGGGGGCCCTTCCTGTATAACTATGTTGAAATAACCCCCATAAATTGGGATATAGGGACCCTAGAACTATGTGAAATCTAGCCACTTAATTATATGGAACTGCATTTCCAATTATGTTCCCAGTATGATCCCAGTTGATTGCCAGAGGAATCAGATAAATCCAGCGTGGATCCGATATGTTGTCTTTATCTAACGGTTTGAACACGAAGGAATGAGCCCGCTCTACATCCAAAATCATCCAAGTTGATCCCAAGTGATTGCAACGAACTGCCATGGAATTGCCATTTGCAGTCTGGCGACAAAAGGAACATTGATTATTATCTCATTTAGGATTTGAACAAATCTGGGAAATACTTTATGGATGCAGTGGTTCTTTTGGACAAGTCCATATCCTTTCAGGTGAATTTTTAAGGTGCCGAAGATCATAAAGGTACTATGCCATGCAAGGTAGTTGCTTTGATGAGAAGACAGATATTTCAAACATTCCATTTTGCTGCTATTTTACCGGCTTTGTGGTTAGATTGTACTTGCAATTAGGATCGCTCAAGTAGTTTCATGTCACACGTTGGAAAAATAGTATTCAAGGAGCCTTGCAACAGGTTGGTTGTACTACACATCAATAAATTTCAGTGTCCGTAGCTATTGCCGCACTCCAACAAATCCTCGAGGATTGAATTTCCCCTTGAATTAATGGTGGAACGTCACCATTGTAGATCACTATTTCAAGTAGACTGAGTCATGTAGCTTTTCGCAAACTCCACTTTGTTTTTGCTCTTCCCATATCCTGCATGTATGAAATAATTCCCAACATTTACCAAGATGTTCCTCAAAAAGATCCAGAGCTGTGCCTAGAAAGGCCCGGTCAATCTTGAATGACTTGAAACTAATGTCCACCTCTGATTTATAAATAGGGCCCCCCCCTCTTTTACCCTAAATAAACTTAAAGCCACCATAAAACTTGTTTGTATGTAAAGGTTTTAAATTACCACAATTGAAAACGAATACATAAAATATCATAAAATGCAATTTCAAAAAAAAAGGAATCCAGCAATTGTTTTAGTATTGATCTAGTACTCATGTCATGGACTTAGTATTGATCTAGTACTCATGTCATGGATTTAGTGTTGATTTAGTATCCATTTCATGGATTTAGTATTGATTTAGTATTCATGTCATGGATTTTGTATTGATTTAGTATTCATCTCCTGGATTTAGTATTGGTTTAGTATTGATTTAGTATTCATTTCTTGATCAGCGGGAGGGG
>Ga0126342_10008023_pt1 | contig 18884 bp, 20 predicted proteins | sample Cyp1metagenome_FD_92528 | JGI IMG/M metagenome (GOLD analysis project Ga0126342, IMG submission 92528) | Coral microbial communities from Lord Howe Island, Old Settlement Bay, Australia - Cyphastrea 1 metagenome | ecosystem: Host-associated > Invertebrates > Cnidaria > Coral ... | reverse complement strand
AGTTAAGCCTATTGCCGGAAGACAAGTAACTGATACAAGTCTACAATTGCAAATGACATCAAGGGTGCTAGAGGAAAGCTCACATGAGAAATATACACTGTACCATGCGAGTATTTTCAACTATATCAAGAGTAATACTGTTAGTAATATCATAAGAGATGATACTGCCCCAATATTCGTAGTATCTTCCAAAAGTACCATTAAACATCCCAATAGTTGCTAAATATCCCCAAATATCAATATTAAATCATGAGTGATGTTTTTTCAATATCCATAAATATATATATATATACTCATAGTAGTTTCCCTTAGGAAAAGTCCTATATTCATACAAGGTGGTGCCTCCCCCAGTTACACATAGCTTATAATCCCATTCACTAGTTCGATATACCAACGAAAACATACAAAAACCAACAAAAACTATGGACTTATTTGCACCAACTTAGCGATTCCGAACTGGGGCACCACCCTATGGTTCCAACATTTCCATAGCAATCCCCAGCTCCCCCGACCACTGGGCTGTTCGACCAGGCCGGTGAACTGCTGGCGCTGCTCCGGCGGCGCCTGTTCCAAGAACCTCGGGAGATAGCTATATAAAGTACAATATAAATACTATACATATGTATGATTATGTATCATTATTATCATTATATATATATATATATCATTACATATAATTATGATTGTTATTGTTCTTACTATCATTGTAGATAGATAGATATATATATGTGATGTTTATGTTTGTGTTTGCCAGGGTTTGCTGCCAATTCATGGCACGAGAGTGAACTGTGGGCATGCGGCGAAAACTCACAAACTGATGGTTTAGATTGTCATCATAACCTTTGTTTCTATAAGTGTATAACTATAGTAACAATTCGGTAAATTGTAACGATGACACAAAGAGTCGTTAAAATATCACAGTAACTATAATCACAGTAACTATAAACGGCACTGGCCCACGATGAACTTGGAAAAAAAAGAACGCAATAATTCAGCTCTTCTTTTGGAAGAGTTACTCCTACTTCATTTCTGCTGTCGTGATAACCCAGAATCTCCGGAATCATCGGAATCATCGGAAAATTTGGAGACGCTGGTCTGGTGCCATTGACATCCAATTAGCCCCTCTGAAAAGTCCCCAAGATACGGGCCTGGTGATGAACTCGTGCTGATCACCCTTCACCTCAGTCGTTGTAAACCCTTTACCAGATCGATGCCATGCAAAATTCTCCAAAGGTTCGGAGGGTGCAAACCCTCCTGGTATTCCAGAATCGGGTCAAGGGAAAATCCACCAGAATCCCTAGTTATTTGGAGAAAATGTGTAAAAAGCAGGGTTTCCTCTATGTTCCCCCTGAAGCAATCGGTTTTATCTTGAATATTGGTTGGCCTCCCACTATCCCATTATAACCCCCACATAACCCCCGCTGGTACAGATGAGGCGCCACCTTTTCGTACATCTTTTTGGTGATGTTTTGGCCCAGCACGGGTGCACCAAATTGATCCTGGCCGTGCTGCTGTCTCGCATGTTATATAACCGAGACAAATCTCTCCAAGTAGATGAAGGTGTCAAGCCTATGCTGAAGGGGGTCCACAGTTTGCAAACATTACTTAGTTGCTTGGGCATGGGCTAGTCCGTTTCGCAGACACCTTGGGCGTTCTATTCTTTCCATGTCCATTCCACGTCCACAAGGCCTCCAAGGTCCATAAAGCAGATCAAGGAAGTCGTCACATATGAGTAACTCCGAAAAAAAAATGCTTTTGAGGGTTAGGCAGCCCTGATCCTGGTGCTGTTTAAGCAGAAGATACTCAATGCAATCTCAATGCCGTCTGGTCAAGATTGCCTGTTCTTGGAGCATCTTTCAGGAAGCTACGGTCTTTCACGGCAGATACATGGCCCAAAAATGATAACGCCACCAGCCCATTAAGAAGCTGCAGCTGGATTCAACTAGATACTTTCCAAATTCCCATGCATACTTGAGTTCCTTGAACCCATGAACTAGTGAGTACATATATATGATGGATATATATATACAGTATATATTATATATATAAGTGTAAATACTATAGTTTCTATATGTTTCTATGTGTTTTATTTCACTCGACAGCATGTCCTACACGTTTCTTGCCTGGAAGCTGGTGTGCATCCGTTCGGCATCCGGCCAGCCGAGGCCGGGAATGCCATCCTTCAGCGCCCCTGGCCATCAGCGGCGTGGCCAAGGGCGGAGCCCGCCGGGAAAACGTTGACCCGGGCAAAAGGGGCGGAAAAATGGAAAGGTGAGATAAGGTAAGATAAGGATAAGGTAAGTAGTAAGTACTAAGTATGCGTCAATATTGGGTGAACGATTCGAATTTCCTATGGCTATGGCTTTCTTTTGAAGTCGCTGAGCCAATCCCAAAAGTTTTGGCTCTTCGATTTGGACCCCACATGTTATGCTGGTTGAGCACCTGCTTCGTGCTGATTCACGGGCTTCCAGTCGTTGATGTCCACAGCATAGGCGCGTTTGTGAGGTCGATAACTCTCCTGTGGACTGGCAAATCCATGGGAATTCTTATGGAAAATCCATGGGAAATCATGGCCGATGAAAGCATTCTGGCATATTCTGGCATTTCGTATGTCCGTGTGTGTGTGTGTTGATTTCCCGATGTGGAAAATGAACTGGAAAAAAACCAGAGAAAAAGAAACAGTGTCAATTTGAACCCAAGATACCGATACCAAGATTCTTCCTCGAAGCTGTTCAACTCTACAGTGTACCACATAGACATAGACTGTATCCGAGCTGACATAGGTGCACCATCAAAGCGTGACTTCTAATGCTACGCAAAAGGGTTTGTCTGAAAATAAAATACTCTCAACCTTGGTTTATCGTCAGTTTATCATCATGTTCCCCATCAAAATTGCCCTTTGAGGGTCTATGGTGTACCCGGTGTACCCCATTTTCCAACGAACTCCCACGGTTCATCATCTCAGGGTCATGGACTAAAGTGCCAGGATGGCTACAGATTGACGACGCCAGGGAGGTCATCGTGAGATCAGAGAAGCGCGTGTGTTTGGTGCTGGCCGTGGTGGCAGTCGTGGCAGAGGTCAAGCTGTAGCCTCCCAGCAGGTCCAGCCATCAAGTCATGGCCGTTTTGATGGGAAAATGATGATGAACCAAATTTTTGGGCCATTGGATCTTGGGGTGCCTCATTCTTGTGATTTTGTGGACAAAAAGGTTGGGGTCTTTTGAATTAAACTAGGTAAATATATGTAAAATTGGTAATACCAGCGGGTAATTTGCCGAATCGAAACTTCATTACCAGTGCGATGGCTGAGTGAGGACCATCCCGCTCATGTAGGTAGACCTCAGTAACAATAGTCAGGATAGGCACACGATACTAGAAACAATATTGATCGTGCAAAGAAAATGCAGTAGTAATAACTTACCAATGGTCCAATGGTTACGATTCGATGGTATTATCATGGTTGTAATGATGTTTGTAATGATGATATTGGAATCCAATACTAAGAATAGCTAAAATCTAACCATAGGAAGAGGTCCAGAGAAGTCGAAGTAGCCTCCAGTTCAACTTCTCGATATGGCAACGGAATTGATCGATGGATTTCCAGTTCCCCCACCTTCCAACCAATCATCCAAGGTGTTAGGATCGTCCGCTGTGGGATCCTGCAGCCAGCGTTTTCTTCTGTTTTGGGAAGAGATGCCTATAGAAGGAATGGTTTCTATGAGTGATTTAACTTATTTAACTTATTTAACTTATTGAAAAAATGGTTGATGCATGATTTAACAACTTACTGAAGTTTACTGTATTTAACCTGAAATTTCATGGGGATTCTCGAATGAGGATATAATATATATATATATATGTATATATATAATGGGATATATATGGTATATATCACTACTAGTAACAATAATCATATGGGTGGGTCTGAAAAACCCCATGAGAATTGCCACTTTTTTGGCATGTATCTACCATGGGAGAATTCAATTGACTCACAAACAATAAAGACTTAGATGCTGGAATTCTGGGTTGATGTGAGGGAGACTGACCCAACCAAAATGGGTTGTCAAATAACAAAAAATGTTGACAGAAACTGACCTCTTGAAGAAGAGAAGCAATAACAAATGAGGGATAGGCAACAAAGTGCTTTGCGTGCAACCATTGGACATCAACCATGCTGGAAACTCCATGTCAGACGATTCATTCAGAAAGACTCACATGTCATTGCTAAAAAAATGAAGGATACCCCAAAACTGCTATGTTCATTTACGGGACATATATGATGATCATCTGTATGGAACTTTGGATTTGGGGCTATTTTTCGATTTTTCCCCATTTTCAGAGCCCAGATTGGTCCTTCTTGCGCAGTTTCTTCCGTTTCTTCTGCTCGAAAACCTGCCACAGCGGATCATCCGTTGCGGAGCGTTGGAACTTCAGGGGGGAAATTCAGGGGGATCGTGGGGAGAAATCACATCCCAATTGGGGATAGACCACTCAGTAGACCATGTAAACCATAGAAAAAATGTGATTAATTCGATGTGAAAAATGTTGGAGCTGGCGGAAGCCCAATGACGCAAACCTCCCATAGGGATCATAGGGGGGTGGTTTGGACAACCATGCACCCTGTAAAATTGGGCATGGTTTATTGCTGGATTCGCCACATGAAAAATGAAAATACGGAAAGGAACTGGATATCTCACCTTATCAGCTGATGTCCTCAATAAATGGAATCCCAAAGAATAGGTGTATGACCGTTCCGCTACATCTGCATCATTTGTTTGGATTATCTTCGGATTTGGAAGTGTGCAACCCTTGTATTCGGCTTGCCCAAGGCTGGGATTAAAGATAAATTAAGTATTAGATAGTATTATTATCATTATTCTTGTTGTTAATCTACTGTATATATAATATATATATATATATACGTATATATGTAAGTAAATAATAGTAAATAAACAAACAAAGAAGTAAATAGATAGATAGTGTCAACATGTGTCAACCTGTGACCTTTTTTCCAAAGCTGTGGCACCGTGGTACACCATCGCGCGCCTCAATGGGTTTCAAGTCACTACTGGCCGCTGGCGTGGCCGGCCGCGCTCGAGGACTGCGGGGTGGACCTGGTCATGAAACCCGTTGGGAAAGAAACATGGGAATTTTGATAAATGGGGATGGGTCAAAACCCTGGTACCTAGTGAACCCCAAAATAGCTGGTAAATGGATGTTCATCCCCCTAAAAATGGTATTAATAGGTATTGATCCATACCCAAATGAATATAATGAATACTGTTCAACCAAAGGATTGTCCGATTGTCCCCTTTAAGGCAGTAGCTGCCAGTTCTTAGCTACACGCTCATCGAAGAAAGGAATGTTCCCAGCGGTTTTGAGTGATTCTCAGCTTAAATGGCGGATTGCTATCAGGAGCACCACTTTTGAGCAATCTTTAATAGCGCTTCCGTCTCCACTGTACCCTGCTCAGTCGGTCATCATGGACCCCCCCAGCCTGCTAGGGGATCTTGTTCTGCAGCACGTTGCGCCGCCTAGTTTGACTTGTCACCATTTTTGTCGGGGCTGTGACACGTAGCAGGTGACGAGTCACACTTGGGGATTACCTAGCAACGACATCGATGTACACTAGTCAGCAAAAACCGCAATACCGAAACGACAATTCACCCATCTAAATATGCGGCATCTACCACCTCGCAACTATAGGATGCTACACCGCCATTTTCAAGACATAAACAATGCAAACAGCCTGTAGTTAACCAAGCAAGGTGCTCATTTAAATAGTAAGAAAGCGTTTGTGATATACTTGCCCCCACCTAAATGCAACCCAATGGGTAGCTATGATGCGCATGTTTGCTTGGGTGGTTGCTGGTATATCTTGTGTGCTGCTTTCTACCTCATGATTATACTCAGTTTGCAATTTAGCCTCACAATTTCTGTTGCCTTTCTGTGTTGGTTACAGTACCCCATCAAAATCTCTGGTAGCACTAGCGGTCCCATCAATAAGACTCACTATTACAACAAGATTCATTACTACTCAATTCTGTTTTTTACTGTTATTATCAGCTACTATTATTGCTATTGCGATCGTTATTACTATTATAATACATACATAGTTGGTTATATACAGTACTGTTATCGTAAATTGTATTACTTGTGGATGTGTCTAAACATTCGGTACCCCATTCCATCCACTGGTTGACTGGTTGTTTGATAGCCATTCGGGGGTATACTACCCATTTGCAGGCACACCCAAAGCCATATAGATTGAGTCATTGTTGCTAAATCCCATTACACGGTGTGTAAATCTCGTGGGTGATCAGCATCATCATTATCATGACTTTGTTATGATAGTGAAATCCCATATTGTTGTTATTCATATTACTACTATTGCGGTACCATTGGTTTATATTTGATGACTAAGAATGATACTCAGTAGTAACAATCAATATAACAATGCTTCCTCTAATTATCATTCCCATAATATGTGCATATTTCCGTAATTCCCATATATTACTGGCTATCACTATATACTTACTATTCCTGGGGGGCTGCAGCTGAGGTTACTTTCATGGGTACAGCCAATGGTGCTAGTGATATAATCCCTCCTAAAACAATGGCAACTCTGCTAAAACCTATGCACTTGCTGGAAAGTTGTATATCCTATAACATCCTATAACTATTGTATACTGTATACTATGTTTATACACATTAAATGTTAGGAAAGCAATGTCATAAACCACCCACATAAATTGATGGTTTCAATCCCACCCATAAAAATGGTAAAATTGGAAATGGTTTACATACTATTGCTTTACTAACATTAAGTATCGTTATATCTCCTCCTATAACTGTGGTATACTATGTTCAAACATATGCACTTTAAATACTTTAAGTATATATGGTTATAATATATGGAGAACATATAACCATACTTAAATATACTGAATAATAATATTAATCATCATATTATCACATATTCTGTATGTTTATATTAATCATCAATTATTTTAAATTATATAATATATATATATAATATATAATATAATATATATATACCATACCATATAATACCACCATATATTTAATAAATGCACTTCCCATGGCCAACATGACTCATCTCCCGGCACGGCACCTCCTCCTGCGCTTCGACCTGCGCCCTGGCGGCCTCGTGCCGAGCCTCCCGAGCCTCGCGGGCCTCGGCCTCCCGGCGCGCCAAGACGCCCTGCACGGCGCTGGGCCGCTGGGCCGCGGGGAGATCACCGAGATCCACCGGGGACCGTTTTGACCGGGGAAAATGATGAAAATCTGTAGAAATCCCATGAAATCCCATGAGATTCGTTTCTTGTTTTTGGGTGGAAAATCCGACAATCGAATTTTGATGGGCCATAGAAAAACCAGCCGTCTTGATAGGGAAATCAGCCAGAGATAGAAATCAAATGTACTCAAGGGGGGGCACAATATTCAATATGCTATGAAATTTAGGCCTTACAATGCCTGACAGAAGCCATACAGAAGGTAGGACATCAGAGGCTCAGGATGAAGAGTACAACTACAAGGATTATGCGCGAGGAATATGGCTGATATTGGCCCGCCACAACTGTGGATTTGAGATGCAATAGCGCCGATGACAGCCTCAGATTGGATCATTGGTTGACAAGGTGTGAAGGCTTGTCGATGCCTGTTGCAGATGGGAGATCATCGAAAAGCTGGAAATGATGGAACCGTGTCGTTCCACTGGGAGATCCCAAGACCCAGTCGCTACCAGCCACCTTGGGTTCAGAAGCCGCGTCGTAGGCCTTGTACAGACAATCCAGGCTTCCTGATCGCGGCAGTGACTGGGGACAAGGGCTGCTTCGGGTGGGCGAAAACCGAAAAGTTGCTTTTTTCGGGTTGGTAGATGTTGGTAGATGTTGGTAGCCCGTCTAGAAATCTTGAGATTGGCACAACCCACTGGCTAAATCTTACTAGCTATGCAGTCGTACAGGTAAGCTCATTGTTCAGCGAGACTATGGATCAAAACTCTGCAACGCTGGTTCCCAAGATAAAACAGCTGGCAGTTCTAGAAATTCATCACCTCATTCATTTAGACAAGCATAGGCATTGACTGACCAACCATTCTCCGCATTTTGGGTTTGGTGCTCAGCAAGTGCACATCGAGTTTCGCAAGAAACGTTTCTGCTCATGCGCTGGCCGCATGCCATGCCATTGCGTCAACTTTTTCAAGTCCTGCCGCGATCTGCCGCGCAAGGGCTGGGAAAAAAACGACCGGTCAGGTTGGTTTGTTACACCAAATTGATTGTTTGATGACATGCACAGAAGTACTTGAAACTTGGCTTTCTCATGACAGCAGCGACATGGTGAAACACTCCCAAGGCGGAAGCTTCGTGAACTCGCATGTTCTGAAGGACCCAATCGATCCCAATTCCAATGGGGGCTACACCGGAGTTATGGTTTGAACCTGCGACATGGCGCTCCGAATCCAGCATGATCACTTTGGTATGAAGAAACATCTATACATACACCCAATTCTTGTGGTATGTATATAGCATACATATATATATAGTGTATATATATAGTGTGTGTATATATATATAGTGTGTATATATATATATGTATATTATATATATACATACATAATATACCTACAATTACACTATTTTTTTCCTATCCACAGACTCCAAAAAAAATTGCCGACCCAAGGGTCCGTTGCGGTCCTGGTTGATCAACCCCCCGAGGAACTCCTTTCGCTTCGCCGCCTCTTTGAGTCCCCGCTGCTGCGCTGCGCGCACCTGTGGGGGCACCAGTGGCAGCGTCGGAGCGCTGGCACTGCCCTGCATGGCCGAGGATAGCCCTGTTTTAATGGCGATTTATAGATGAATTAGTAGATGAAACTGGTTGAAAGTTGATAATGTTGGCTGGATGTCTGATTTTCAAGTTCTGGCACTGTGCATGCATTCTTTGAATTTGGAAAGTCTGAGTTACTCATGTTTGGTTGCAAGCTGTGATGTCTACTGAGCAGAAATCTCTGCTTCAAGCCACCAACACATAAGAGCAGAAAGCTGGGTCAAGCAAGCAAAGTTTCCAGAAACCTGGCAAATGGGAAAATAGATAAAATAGAGGGGTCCAATTCGTGATTCATGGCAAGAACATCACCAAACACGAAAGGTAAATAAGAGGCTTGAGTTTACACATCGCCACCAGCGATGGGACCTGTGGTGAATCCCTGCCATGGGACCCACCAGATGAAGCGAGGTGATGGAGGATGTTGGAGCATGTGGCCATGCCTTGGATGCTCGATATTCACCCTTTCCACAACTTCTTTGTGTATTTGTTCAATTTCTTCATTGTCAAAGCAAGCTTAGAGAAATTTCTGCGCTGCAGAGATTGAAGAAATACAAAGAAATACAAAGAAACACAGAGGGGTCAAGAGCTGAGAAGAGAAGAGTGGAGAAGAGAAGAGATGCAAGGAGAAAGAGATGTCAAGAGAAAGGGACGTCAAGAGAAAGAGTTAACAAGAAAAAGAGGTGACAAGATAAAGAGGAGCCGCTCGAGAAAGCGGTGGTAGGAATGGTTGACTCAGCATGTGGGGATGCAGTGGATTTTGATCTAATGTGGGTAAAAAATGCCATAAACCACCCATGACTGGGAATGGGGGCACCATACCACCTATCTATTCATGGTGATGGCTGGGGGATGGTGCAAACGGCATTGCTTTACCACATTGATCAGGTATTAATCGATATTGACCACTCTTAATCGCTATTAATCACTATTATAATCACTATTGACTATTAGTCACTATTACTGGCATTGTTTTACCCACATGAAAAAAATGACTGCCATGACTATCACAAAAAAAGTTGGGGTTTCCCTCTGCACTTTCTGTCACATCATCGCGCTGGGGCTCTCCCCTTGAGGGGCTGCGCGACCGAGCTGAGCTGCCAAGAACTGAACTTGTGAGTTGCAGCTGCTGGGCATGGCAACTTGTGAGAAGTAAAAGATAGTAAAGTGTGGAGTTACAGTGTGGAGTTACAGTGATCAATCAACCTCGAAATTCAAGAATCCGACCAAAACGGGGAGTCGACAACCAACAAAACTGGGGAGTCCAAAATCAGTCCAAAAATGCAGTTGGTCGACCTGACGAGAATTGGTTATATGGCCTGGAGTAGACCAACATATTGAAAATACAGCTGGTCTGCTTCATACGGAAACCTTTATGCCAGTGCACAACAGGGTAGGTTCTCGTATGCTGAAATTGTAGATGTATACCGGAAGGAACAAAACTCAGATGGCTTGGAGATACCGCAAGCAACAAGAACAGACAAATAACCATTCTGGTTCTCGATTTGGAGACTCGGGCAATGAACTCGAGCATTTTAACCACCTCAGAAGAAGTGGTGTGTTTACATGATTCAAGAGGGGGCAATTCCACTTGTATCCTGTCAGTGAGACACGCCCAGGATGAATTTGCATGCAGAACGTTGGGAACGCTGAGCGAACCCTGTTCACCAGAGTTTCCCGGTGGCATCTGTACAAGCTGGTTATGGGAGCCTTGAGCATATGCTGTAGCAACAGAAAGCTTTTGGTTTTTGTGAATGGTTTCAATGGTTTCAATAGGAATTTTCACCAGGATATGGCTATGCATCAAAACCTATGAAATACCATATTTTTATATTTTGGGGGGTGAAGTTCCATTTCCCCAAGTCCCCTAAAAGTAAACCCTAAATGGCTGTATCTTTGTATAGGGGAGTGTTGCATGAGTGCATTCTGTAGCTACATGCCCCCATGTCCTTCCCAAGCCCCACCTAGTCCCCAAGTCCCCCCCAAGTCCCCAAAAATTAGACCGTAAATGCTTGAATTATTTCAGAGTAAGATGTTCCTAAAGTGCTTATGTCAGTCTCGGCGCAAGTGATCCGTTTGTCTGGCCACTATCCATTATTAGCTCATTAATCCGCTGGAGTACTATCTAGTTATGACTAACATAGCCATGGAAAATCCCTCATCAACTGAGGTTTTAATGGGAAAATCATCTATAAATGGACCATTTTCCATAGCTATGTTAAATAGCCAGAGGGTATATCCATTATACACCATTTGTTATGTGGTGTTACCAACAATAAATCGACCGTTTCGGGACGGTTTAACAACCAAGCCCATGGTGATGGGATTTGGGTTTTACCACAATTTTATGATTCGGTATATGATGGGTATAATATGGTATAATCTAATGGCGGAGATTGGCCAATAATGGATTATAGAGCTAATACTGGATAGTGGCTATGATATACCTATGATTAATTATCATGGCTATATCATGGCTATATATCTATATCTATATACATATAATATATAATACTAGCATGGCTAATAATGGCTATGATAATGGAGATGTTTTGATATATTATGCTATTCCCCTATAGAGGTTCACAGGCTCCATCACCACACCCGGAGAGTTTTAAAAACGAGACTGGCGTCGCTGGGACGTACGAGTCCAAGCTGCAGGAATTTATGACCATGGTTTCACTCAATCGACCAAAATGGGATTTAACCATGAAAGTGTGGGATTTAATGGGATGTGTTCATCTTCTTTAATGGGGATATATATAATGGGGATGGAGCGGGGTAAAACTCACCAATCTGATATGTTTTTGGGTGTGTCTGAAAATGGGGATACATCAGAAAATTACTATTCAATGGAGAAAATATATTGAAAAACACAATGAATTTCGGATCTGATTTTCACACACCACCACATCATTCAGACATGACCTTTTGATTTGGGTTGGTTTGGAATTGAGGGAATACCCCCCCTGAGGTCCTAAAGTAATCAACCCAGACCACCTGGTAATGATCGATTGAATCATAGGGGTCTGAAAGAGATGGCGACTTCACTGTTATGAAATGGGTGGTCTTTGCATGTATCAACCTCTTAAGTAATATCAACAAACAAAAAGCAACAAGTGCTATAACAAGGGTGCAGCAATAAGAAAATGACACCGATAACAATAAGAAGAACGACAACGACGATGACAGTAACAACAACAACAGCAACAGCAACAGCAACAGCAACAGCAACAACAGCAACAGCAACAACAGCACCAACAGCACCAACAGCACCAACAGCACCAACAGCACCAACAGCACCAACAGCACCAACAGCACCAACAGCACCAACAGCACCAACAGCACCAACAGCACCAATAGCACCAATAGCACCACAACCACAACGACAACGACGGCAAGAGAAGCTTGGTCCCTCCAGCTCAATCTGGCCAGTCATTTTCGGGGCAATCATTTCCTCAGCATGGTGCCCTCAGCAACAGCCATGAAGCCACACAGATACAGCTGGCACTGGAACTTGCCACTTGGACTGTCGCAGCAAATAGATCTTTCGGCTGGGAAGCATGCTAGCATGCCTTCAAACGATATGGCGAATATGGTTCACTTAAATTGACTTAATAATATGTATTAAATAATAGGTGGGAACCGACCGTTCATTTGCCATATTTGGCCATCACGATGTAGAGATCGGAGCTACTGTCAATCTTACTTGGGATGGCTGTATCCCTAATCAGTGGATGTCCATCCTCCAATGTGATTAAAATCCTGAAACTGGCTGTCACTCATCTGGCCATGTCTGTCAGGAAATTCTCTCACGGTACCTGATTTTGTTTGTTGACCATTGCTTGTAAAGGGTGTCATGCGCAAAATTCGATCAGTCGGTTGCTAGCGCTTCTATTGTTCATCCATAAAAGCCATTCAAGCCGTGTGGTTGGGCACCACTCACTGGCTGGGCATGGCTCAGCTCATGATCAACGCGAAATGCTGTTGAAATGACCTAGTGACCTAGGTCTTAAATTGCGTGGCTCCGGTAGCTCATCTTGACCGCCGAAATCCAACATGTCCAGGCAAGTTCCAGGCTCGGTTCAGGTCCTGGTCCCGACCGCCACAGGATGTGGCCAACTTTCGATTTGTCCATCCACCTGTCCGCGCCATTCTTCACGAGTGATCCACTGGAGCGGGTCACCGGTGATCCCTCCTCGGCGGATTTGGAAGAGCGGTTCCTATTGCCGACTTGCCCTGATTTGAGGTCCATGTAAGTTTTTAATGTTTTTTACTGGTGGAACCTGGCGGTAGTAAAGATACGCCTATCATCGCCTATCTCATATCTCTGCCTATCTCTGGATTTACAGGCAAATCTTGGGCCATACCATACTGACCATTGTTGATCTCCCAATGTGCCCCCCTTTGTCCTCCATGATTGTTCAATCTCCGTCGCATTCTCCATCTTCGAATCCGCTCGTTGATATAGTCGCGACAGCGATAACCACAACAGGCGCAGATCGGGTTGTAGGTAACGCCGGTCGGTGGACACTTTCCTGCGCCCAAAGGTGGGCTGTGAGGCGTTGATCATTGATGGGTATCCATGGCCGGTGGCCAAGATGCTATATAAAAATCCGAAAGTTTCGGGTTGGCCAATACGAAATGAACAGCTGACCAGCTTGTCACTGTGTGTTTTTTTTCTGAGTTTGGGAAACCGTTTAAGGATATTCAAGGCGTTGTGCAGAATTCAACCTTGAGACGGCAGCTGTCTGCGAAAGCCAAGATGCCTAAGGAATAGCAGCACCAGCAGTTCACCATATGCAAGCCTTACTGGAGGCACAGTGATGATGCTCTTCCAACATGGGCAAAAACGGCGATCCCTGGCATGTCTGGGCCCGTAACATCATTGCTTCCCACTTCTATTCAAGTTGTTTGTGGAAAGAACTTTTCCAATAGCACATGACAATATACCATTTACGTCCATTTCTGTGTTCTAGATTCTAGATCGAAAAATAACCTTCCAAAAGAAGGCTATGGGTTGCCGGTTGTACAGTAGTACTGCTTGGTTTCCCGGCACAGCCCTGCTTGCATTGATGGTATCCTTGTGCTGAAGGTGTACCTGGTGCAGCGACAAAATCATTGGGAGGTTGGGCTGGAGGCTGGGGGGCTCTAAAAATTCAGTAGCCATGGCATTTTGGGGGAGTCCAGTATCGATTGTTGGTACTTGCCTTGATTTGGGATGAATTCGCGAGCCATCCCACAGGGGTCCCAAAATTCTGCATGGTCGGAGGAGTTTTTGTCTTTCAGTCTATCAACCATAGGTTCAATCCCAACTGCGGATGATCGTCCCCTGTTGTTCTACGTCTTGGCACCCAAGGGGCACTCACACTGCATGCACTTGATGTAGGTGTCCGCGCAAGTGCGCGGGAAGGAAAAGCCGGTCCCCCAACAGCAGCACCAGCAAGGTATGGTGGCCCTGGAAAAGCTCTCGTCAATGGCACACAAACCTGGCGCATGTTCGAAGCTCCACCATCACGGTGACAGTACATATAATGTGTATATATATATACATATGTTATCAAATATTGTCAATATGTTCTCAAATATTGTCAATATGTTGTATTACTATGGTACTCATATATATATATATACATATGTATATATATATATATATTGTTTTAAATATATATATATATATTGTATAAACCTCTGGGATGAGATATTTCCCAACGGAAATGGCCAGTCTAAAAGCATCACCATCAAAAGTGGACGAGGGAATGCGTTGGCGAGTCTCAGAGAAAACCAAAAACAGCCGGGAACCCCCCAAAAGAAAAAAAATGATGTGTCTTCCCACCAACTTTAAATATACATATCGATATAGCTCGAGGTATCTCCAACAGAAATATAACTTACAAGTGATTCCAGATCTTTTGTTGGAAACCGCATGAATTGCCTAGTTGCCATGTTTATTTAGTCATTGTTGAAAACTTGAGCACAAGACCTTCCACTGAACAATCCCAAGCTCCGCAAAGAAGCAAATATAGATATGTGTATATATATATATATACATATACATATACATATACATATATATATATATAATTATATATACATATGTATACATATGTACATATACAGGCATCTGTACCACAAAAAAAAAAAATGTGCATTGTTTGATCAGCAAAAACAAGCGCAACGGGCATCCTGGGCATCCGCACGGGACTGCTTCTGCCCGATGGGCAGATGTTCCTCCTTTTGCAGCTCCTTGGCCATGGACCCCACTAGACCTCAGCTTCCGGCAGATTCTTGGATGATTCAAAGCGAGATCATGAAAAAGCACCATTGGAATCATCCAAGAATCATAATTTTATCATTTTATCCATGGATATGATCCATGATATCCAATTTTATTGCTATTCCATATTTGTGAATGGCCCATTTTGAGCCACGTCGCATTTCAACTGGTTTTTTAAAAAGCAGTCGTAGCTGCTCTCGCCGGGTTTTCAGTTGCTGTTGTTGTTCGTTAGGGATGTATCCACTAACATCCACCAATACTTCACCAATATGTTAGCATGTATGTTTGGACGCAAGAACAGGCCCAAATATGTGCGGATCCGCTCCAAGCAGTATCAAATATATCTGCCCATGCTGGGCAGAATACCGTCCAACTGGCATGTTTCAGCACAGCGTTGGCTCACCGCGATGTCATAGTCATCAGTGCATGATGCATGACTCCATGACCCTCAAACTTGCACAAGACCTCTACGTTTTGCAGCGGGTACCGGTCAAAATTGGTCAAAATCATCAACCTCCAAAAGTTATGAGTTCATCCGAAAATGGCCCAAGCTGGTTGGTTCATCCACTTTTATTGACCTATGGCCATTTAAGAAAATCATTGTCTTGCCCCAAGTAGACAAAATGGCAACTTGACTTTAAGGCGCAAGACTTGGGAAAGCATGACAACCCATGACAATCCATGATAAATAACCCATGAAAAATAACCCGTGGTAAATAACCCATGGTAACCCATGGTGATGGAATAGGCTTTCAACTTCTAAGCCCCACCGGACGCCAGGGCACCGCAAAGGTGTAGGCTGCAGCACACGCAGCGGGGATCACCCGTGAGGCACGGCCAACGGCACATGCAACGGCAGCAACACAGCCTGGCTGGGTCGAAATTTCGGACTATGGGGATACGGGAAGTGGGGGATATAATGAGATATATCGTAATAATAGTGGTTATAATACCAATAATAGTGATTATATATGTTTAAAACTTTATATGATGGGATTATAACATATTATGTGGATATAAAGAGATATATGACTGGTTGGTGGTATACCTACCCCTCTGAAAAATATGAGTTCGTCAATTGGGATCATGAAATTCCCAATATGGAAAAATGTTCCAGCCATGTTCCAAACCACCAACCAGATGATATATGGATATGGAACATGGTAAACCAAATTGATGCTTTCAACGGGGGTGGCGGAAAATGTGTAGACCCCCAAATTCCGTGACAAAATCCAGGGCTCATCTGGTTGACCTAATCCTTTTCCGCATTTTTTGATTGCAATTCAGGTTGCCCAGGTCTGGACAAACAATGTGGGAGGATCATCAACAAAATGGTCCCTTAAATGGGTCGGGGTCGTTTATCATGGACGGAAACTGATGATGTTCACCGGCCGGGGCCGGGGCCCCATCCACCGGCATCAACTGGATGGTTTCAAATGGCCAGATGAGCAACCATGCAACAGAACTGCTGTGGGAACTGGTAGTACAACATGGCACAACCAAGAAATATATATATATAATGGGGATAAAACGGTAAAACCACGTAAAACTTCATGACAAAAATCCTAGGGGTTGTCCTCCCTGTCCTCCACCACTACGGTCAGAGTCATTTGTCATTCTCCGTTGCCATCTGGGTGTCCATGACTCTGTGAATGTCCCGCAGCAGCTACCATGCTGCTCTCGTAGAGATGTCCTCAGGCCCATGGAAAAAACATATGAAATGGGATATAATGGGGATTTACCAACCATATTGGGGATATAATTTATATCCCTGATAATGATATAATATGATATCTTGGGGATATGTTGATGGTATTTAAGAAGCAATAATCTGATAGTGGCTCTGCGCTTCCGAAACGGAGTTTTCTAAAAAATTGGAACCACATGGAACTAACATGAACTAACCACCTTCCATTCATTCCATTCCATGGCTTATCATGTTCCCCTTGAACTTGCCATGATTTACCCTCTGGTTATGACTAACAGTTTGCTATTGAAAATCGCCCATTTATAGTTGATTTACCTAAAAAACAAATGGTGATTTTCCATAGTTATGTTATATTACCAGAGGGTATATCAAATTGTCATAACATCATCAAAACTTCTCCGTTTCGAGTCGTAGCAAAATCTGCCAAGCCAAGGTCAAGGCACGTCTGGCAGCTGGTGTTCACACAGAGGCAATTGAAGTCCACCCCCAAGGGAGCACTGTAGCGCGAGATGCCAAAGCCCACACAACAGCACCAGGCCACCCACTTGGATGTCCTGGCTGTGATGAAAACGAGGATGCTTTCATGCTGGGGATACCCAAAAAGCATCAAAAAAACATGTTTTTTTCAATACTAAAAATCTCTAAAATTGGTCCAATGACTGGATGAGTTCGGGGAAAACAAACCATGATTTTTCGGAAACCTCCATGCCTCATCCCATTGTACTGGTTGGTATCCCTCATGTGGCAGGTCAAACTTGGATATACCAATTAACATGTCAATCTGTGGTCTCATAGGGCTTCATTTTTTGCCCATCCTCATACAATCACCCATCAACACTGGCAGTTTTCATGGCTCAAATTCAGCGACAAAACGGGTCTCCAGAGTTGTTCCAGGATCTCGTACTCATTCATCCGACGACCGGGAAGGCAGCAGCCCTGGATTGTCAGGATGAGGAGTTGTACAGGACACACATGATGAGCAAATGGCATAGTGGGATATCAATGGGATATCAATGGGATATCAATGGGATTTATGGTTCCTTTGTCAATGGTCCCTCAAATTTACCCGGTGTATGCTGATGCTCAATCCTACACTTCCCTCGGCTCAACGAGCGCTGGCGGCCCGCACATGCTCTTTGTCGTAGGTGGGTGGACCTGCCGACGGCCAAAGCCAAATGATTCGGAGTTCGAAGACCCTAAGAGCTGAAAATTCAATAGCTCAGTAGCCATTACAATAGCCAAAAATTAGAATATGGAAAATGGCCATAGATATATGTTAATCTATCTGGTTATTACTATAGCTGATAGACCCCCATGAAATTCTTGAAAAAAAACCATGATCCAAATGAGATTAGGATCATCCCATCACGATATGATCCCAGCCGGCACCTAAGGCAGGACCTCCACCATGCCCACCCAATCCACCTGTAGATCGATGCATTGTGTGATGGGTTTCTTTTTACTATCACTGACTATCACTCAACATTCTGTCACATTTTATGATTATTGATGATTATCCAACATAGATGGTTCAGTATGTATTTTTGTTGAAAGGTTTTGCTGTTCGATCTGGGAACGCCTATGGGAGCCCACAATCTTAAAATTTTCGATTTCAGGTCCTTCCCGATGCTCTCCATGGCTGTATCCTATAAATCTATGGCACACAAAATCGTTGCAAAACTTCATGTTTGGTGATTCTTGGGCACAAGTTTACCACCAAAAAAAGTTGCTCTTTGAAGGAGACTGATTGTCCTTTCAGTCTGTCCGCAACCACAATCCAGCCAAGTCGTGAACCATCCAATGTTCCTAGTTCATGTTGATCGTTCTGCCCGCAGTTCCCCTCATCCGCCAAAAATGTGGTTGTCTCATCACAATATAATATACATACCACCTACAATGTTAAGATATACATAATATATATCAAGAGTACAAATAACTAAAATAATAATAGGCGTCCATATATGTAATACAATATGTAATCTGCAATATTTAGATGTATATATACTATATATATATAGTATATATAGTATATATAGTATATATAGTATATATAGT
>Ga0126342_10008022_pt1 | contig 18888 bp, 19 predicted proteins | sample Cyp1metagenome_FD_92528 | JGI IMG/M metagenome (GOLD analysis project Ga0126342, IMG submission 92528) | Coral microbial communities from Lord Howe Island, Old Settlement Bay, Australia - Cyphastrea 1 metagenome | ecosystem: Host-associated > Invertebrates > Cnidaria > Coral ... | reverse complement strand
TCCTGTGTTCTCTTTGTGCTTGCCTGGTACCTCCTTTTCACCCCTGTTCACGACCCCAGAAACATGGCTACGAGAATGTGACAAAATGGTCATGCACCGATGTACCCTGATAGTATATATATAATTATATATATATATATATACACGTACATATTTCCTCCAGATTATATTCACAAAAAGACATCCCTGTAAAATGGTGGGCATTGTAATCCTCTAACCTTGTCGACATACCAACTTCTTGCAGATTTTTTTCTGTGATATTCTGTGATATATTGATACTTAATGACTAACAGTTTTGTCCTCAAACTTCCTCATCTTGCAGGCATTTCAGGCGACGAATCACGAGAATCTGGAGAAGTTCTGTGGGCAGCCCGACTGCGTGAAGGGCGTGGAGACGATGGAGAAGGAGTACGGCAGCTGCTATGGCGGCACCCTGCGACCTGCCTGGGATTGGAAATTCTCAGCGGGTCAGCCCGACCTGCCTGGGGATGTTGGGGGATTGGATTGGTAAACACCATGGTTTACCTGGTCTACTGTAGTTACTACCTGGTACCTGTTACTACCTCATCAATCCCTTCCCTTCATTGGATCTATGATACTACGATCCGTGAATTGGAGCCCCAAAGGTTGGGGGTATTATGATCGGGGGATGGAAGTGGGAATCGGCACCCAAAAACTTGGAACAAATGAAGCCAGCCTACCATGGATCCCAGCGCCCTGGGATGCCCTGGGTAGGATGGCCCCAGGTGTGCCAGCATGAGCCAAAACTTTGACTATGCCAAGTGCAAGGCTGCCATGGAAGACAACCTGCCAAAGTCCTTCCGCAGCCAGGACAACGGCCAGTGAAGCCGCAGTCTGTGCAAGGTTCCAATCGACCCTGTGGACAAGAGAAATGGAATGTACAGTACAGTATTATTTACAGATCTATATGTAGATACGTAGCTTGTGCACATGGATACGCACATGCATACATGCATACATGCATACAAGCATACATGCATACATGCATACGTGCATACACGCATACATGCATCCATGAAATGACAAGAGTTTACTACGTCACTACTGGGTAAGCATTTCCAGATCGATTTCGATTGGGGTCCAATGGGCCCACAAATGTGGTCATTGATTGTTACTAATAGATACTCATAGTATACACTCCCGTCCCCAAATCTTACCCCTCTAAACTTTGGGTTTTGTTTTGTATCTATTCATTATTAACCCAATGAACGTCCTTCTGAGGGCTATTTCAGCTTTGATGTGATTTCCATAAGAACTCAAACTCCATTTTTCCCCAGCCTTTCCAAGCCTTTCCTGTTGCAGGAACACTCCGCGTGCGCAAAGGATGGTGACTTCTACTGTGCCCAGCAGTTGGCGACTTTGCTGATGCAAAACTCCAAGTGCTACGTGAAGTTTTTCCTCCCCGCGACGCCAGGGACGCCAGGTCACAGGGTTTAAACGCCGTGAAAATTTCGCGGGGAGCCGTGGATCATGACTTTCAACGTGGGCGCCATAGATCCATAGTACACAAAATTACCAGAGGGTTGAATTCTCGAAGAAAGCGGAGGATCTGAAAACCTCTAAGATCTTGCACTTGTAGGTGTTCTTTTCCTAAGCGGTGTTTGATTCATAGAAGACAACCCCCCATTGAACATTTAAACCAAACGGATCCAAAAGGTAAATTATGGCTAATGTTTCACCATAGTTACAGGCTTATATATATGTATATATATATATATACCATATCCCAACTTATGGGGGTTCTATACTACCAAAGAGATATCCATTATATATATTAAATCATCGAACCGTGAAATGAGCTCCTTGTCACTTCGCTCAGATGCCTGTCCTTCGGAGTGCGTGAACCTGTGGAAGAAGGAACAGGGTGAGCATCCTGTGTGCATGACGCTCTTGGAGGGTCAGCTGAAGGAGCGGTGAGGGGGGTGATGGCGGTTGGGGGAGTAGTACCGGTGGCTTGAATTCCAAGAACCTTTTAATGTTTGAACATGTCGAAGTATCATACTTACATCATCCAAGAGAAACGTTCCATGGCTCAACTTATCAAAACTTCACAGGGTTCTTCTGGGTTTTCTGTGCCCAAAGTTGCCTGAAATTCAAATGTGGTAAAGCAGAACCATCCGCCACCCGGGATGGTTCAAATACCACTGGCGTTTTGGTCAAAGTTTGAGGGTCATCATTGGGTTTGTGCCGCCAGGGGAAGTATGAGATCAGCCAGAACCTCACTAAGCAGCTGATCTTGTCCAACAAGGACCCCAAGGTGCGCGCCATGGCTGACCAGATGCCCACCACCATGCACACCTTCACGGAGGTCTGCATCCACTCCCAAGCACTGCTGGTGTGAGACCTGAGTAACACCAGTAACACCTGAGCACGACTGCACCAGAGTGGAGCACTGTTCCCTTTTTGCGAGACCTTTGATTTACAGAGACTGATTGCTTTTGCCACCCGCTGTTCAAAAGCCACGGAGCTGATGCCAGGATATGCCATTTCCGTCTGATATAGGTAAAACACCATTTTTGGATGATCATATTTCAATTTCTGGAGGCAAAAACCAAATTTCTGTACATTTCGGTATGTATTCGAGATTATTCGAGTATTATGGGGACTCGATCCAAAGGTCCTTGTGAGGATTGTTCATCAACCCGCACAAGTTTTTTTCCTGAATTTGCGAAGGCACATGTTGAATTGGCGAAAGATACGGCGAAAGTTTTTATTTTTTGTAGGTGAGGTGAGAACCGTGGATGGCAGGAACAGAATAGACCCCGTACCATATTGTTATCAAGTGGAGCTGCACCTGCACAATTCAGGGTGTGGATTTGTTGGTTGAATTGCAGAGGAATTTTCGCGAAGGTTCCGCAACTCCAAGGGGGCCTGGAAACCATGAAATTCTGATGTTTCTTGAATTGGCTGTCTCCCAGATTATTCACTCAGTTGCCATTTACATGCAGTTTGAGCGCGTCTCAGCAGCACTTAAAAGAGGATAAGCATAACCCTGCAAATGACAAACGTGGGAGTTACCAAAGTCTCGCGAAAGGGCATGTTTCATTCGCGAAGATGGCCGTTTGCAGATGAAAGAATTTAGATCAACCACCTTAAATCAATATCTCCCATTATTTGGGCTCACGGACCCACATTTCACCTCATCTGCCAAATTCTTCCGGCCCTACTAAGGTTGGTCTCGGCCGTGCCGGACACCAAGCGGTTGCTCTGGACCGTGGGTGTGGACGAATTCGTGCTCTTAGCCAGTGATGGGGTTGGGGGCCTCAAATTGTGCCCAAGCGGTGGTGAAGGGTATGGGAAAATCATATGTTTTTTTTTCTCCATCATTTTTTCAAAATGATTCTAATATAATTCAGTGATACATATGATTTGCGAAAAAAAAGGACTTTTCCATGACACATTGATTAAAAAAAGCGCCACTAATAGTTTTGTGTAGCAAAAGTATAGCGACCAACCCAAATATGATGGTTTGGAATGAGGGAATCATAGCACAAATTGAGTATCTCAGAGCTTTATTCAGTATATAAATTGCCCAGAACAGGATGGATCACCAAAAGCAAAGGGGGGAAGTTGGGTTGGTTCTAAGCACCCCCGACGTTAAGACGGAAAGGTAACATCCCACAAGAACGGCGATAAATCACCTCTTTTTTTGTGACTGAATGATGATTCTGGTTTCATCCCTTTCACTTTTCTGCGACACTATTTGATGCATTTGATCAAAAGGCAGCTGCAACATGACTGCAACATGCTTGGACCATGGCTACCCACCAAACCCTAAATTCGTGAAGGTTCACTACCAATATCTTCTCAACTAACCATGTCTCCCATCTCCATTTTCATGTAGTCGGATTCGCCCCAAAAATCAGTGTGAAATTGAGAAACGGGAAATCTTAAAAAAGAACAACGAAATCCAAACGCAGCTCCTACCAGTTTCCTTCCAGGTCTGGGAATGCATGGAGGACCAGCAAGCCGTGAACTTTGTCCGCTCGCGGCTGCCACCCCCAGGCTCCAGGAAGGGTCTGGTGCCCGTGCTACAGGAGTTCCTTGGCTGTGGGAAATAGATTTCAATGAATCTGAGCCTAAAAATCAAAGGTGAAGAATAACCAGATGGATGCAAATGGTGGGTTTCCGAATGGCAGCACCCCAATAGCTGGAGATATCCATAAATTGAAGTTTTTCCCCAATAGCTGGATGTTTCATGAAAGCTCCGAAAAAATGGATGGGGGTACCCAGGCTGTTGGACTCCTGCTGCGCCAGCACCCCCACCCAGCGAGGAGGTCGTGGGTGGATCCGGGGAGTGTCCGTTGTGGGGCCATGAGCCTCAAAGATGGCTGAAGAATTCAGCCTTGAAGATAATTACTGTACGATCATTTTCCATCATTTTCCATCATTTTCCATCATTTTCTATCATTTTCCCATGAATCATTTTTTTGAGAGATTTGCGATTGCCATCTTTGATTGCTGGAGGGTATTGGGAACTTGCAACACAAATTTGGAGACCTAGCATTACAAAACCAGCAATCAATAAGATGAATGGGGATCGGCAACACGCCTGGGGAAAGCTGAAGCTGCCGGGGTGATATTAGAATGGCGACATAGTTGCCTTCATTGCTGCGAACATTGGAAGTTTTCAATTTTTTCGAGAATAAATCACCCACATGTCACATGTATAATAAAAGTGAAAATAACAGCGATAATAATAATGATATAAGAACAATTTATATATAGGGATATAAAATAAAATATATAATAAATGATATATATATATGTATATATACAGTATATAGTTATATACAGTAATCTCTTATATACAATATATAAAATATATCATAATGTAATATAGAAATAAAATAACATATAAGGTAAACTATAATATGCTATATATATAGATATATATGTATAATATGATTAATTTTAATTAATATGATATAATATAACATAATATAATCTTTTAGAATATCATATAACATAGTAAAAATATCAAAACATAATATAAATGAATTTAATATAAAACGCTATAATATAATATAGTAATATATATATATATATTAAACTATAATATAATATAACAAAACACAATATAAACTATAATACAGTATAATGTAGTATAATATAGTATAATATAATATCATTTAATAAAATATAATATATTATAATAGAATAGATAGATAGATAGATAGATAGATAAGATAGATAAGACAGATAAGGAAGATAAGAAAAATAAGAAAGATAAGATAGATAAGATAGAAAAGATAGATAAGATAGATACAATAGATAAGATAGATAATATATATAGATAAGATAGATAAGATCGATAAGATAGATAAGATAGATAAGATATATAGATAAGATATAGATAATATAGATAATATAGATAATATAGATAATATAGATAATATAGATAATATAGATAATACAGATAATATAGATAATATAGATAATATAGAAAATCGAGATAATATAGATAATATAGATAATATAGGTAAGATAGACAAGATAGATGAGATAGATAAGATAGATAAGATAGATAAGATAGGTAGATAAGATAGAAAGATAGAAAAATAGAAAGATAGAAAGATAGAAAGATAGAAAGATAGAAAGATAGAAAGGTAGAAAGATAGAAAGGTAGAAAGATAGAAAGAACGAAAGAACGAAAGAACGAAAGAAAGAAAAATAGATAGATAGATAGATAAATAGATAGATAGATAGATAGATAGATATAGATAGATAGATATAGATATAGATATAGATATAGATATAGATATAGATATAGATATAGATAGATAGATAGAGATAGATATAGATAGAGATAGAGATAGAGATATAGATATAGATAGATAGATAGATAGATAGATAGATAGACAGACAGACAGACAGACAGATAGATAGATAGATAGATAGACACGCATATTTGAACAAAGGTGTATGCGCACACGCACATAATAATAGTACACACACATATATATATATAATGTTATATATACCTATAACGGGTATATCATCGTATGATATACAGCCTTGAAATTTCACGAAAGTGGACCAGTGTCGGAGGTTCCTTCCCACGGGATATATTTTGACATGGCCTTGAAGAGGACTTGGATGTGACAACATGACGGTGGTCATCGTACGCTTTGAGGACCTCGGATGCTGCAAGGGGGCAGGCTGCAGATTCAGGGCGTTGCCGGTGCATGTGACAATGTGGCAGTTCAAACAGTTGTGCGGGCTTTGGAACTCAATGACATACAGCATTTCGGCTCTCAGCTCCCAAAAAATAGAAGACTCACAGGTTCCAAACAACCTTCGGCAATGCCTCAGATGTCCAAGTTCTTGTTGGCCAGCGCCGCCGTGTCTGGCACCTGGGCCTTCCTGGCTCCCAGTGCCCCCCGCACCACCACCTCGGCACAGCTGCGTGGTGCCGCAGGTGCCTCCGGCAGCGCCCCCGGCAGCGGCCTTGGCAGCGGCGCCGTGGTGGCCCTGGGTGCCGCCGCCGTGGCCTCCGCACGAAGGGCAGGCAAGGCGCAGCGCAGGGCCGAGGATGACGCCTATGGCGCGAGCCACACCTCCTTCTACACCGACGCCGTGGCCAAGGACAAGTATGACACTTTGGAAGAGGCAGGGAGAAATAGGGAGAAAACAGGATTGCAAATATGTTGCAGGGTTGAAATTGGGGGTGGAGATGCTAATTATGATAATTATGGTGTTTATTTGATGGTGTCAGCTGGTGTGATGGGTGCATATTTTTTTTTCAGCACCAGCTAAATTGAGGTGTTGGCTGAGAAGCTGAAAGATGCGAAGTTGAAGGGCATGGTGAACGAGTTGTTGGATGCCTGCGTGAAGATTACTGAGGTGCCATGCCTTGAATGGGGGCAATCACGAGAAATGATCCCAGGAAGCCTGGCTGTTGCAATCATGATGGTCATCACCTGCTCTTTTGGGTGGATGTCCCATCGTCAAACAGTACCAAGGAGGAACACAACATGAATGATATGTATTGATTGATATGTAGATATTTGCCTATGTGCATGTTCAGTAGACATGTAGTCATATAGAGATACATAGACATAGATTACGGCACTTACTTATCTTACTTAGACCAATAGACAGCTCCAATGCGTTTCAATATATTTGACCCAGATTTCTAATATATCTGCAGGCGTTGCGTGTGAATTTGGTGACTGTGAACGATGCCTCCAACGCTTTTGGAGACCGACAGCTGACGGTGGACGTCATCGCGGACAACTTGTTGTGGGACCTGGCGAAGACCTCCAAGAACCCCGACGAAGACCTGCTCCGTCGGTGTTTTTTTCTTTGGATTTTGCGGATGGAATCGTATTTTGAACATATGCCATGGGGGGAATCAATCTTGTCCTTTTCCATTTCCTTACCTTTTTACTTTTGTCTGTGCTTTACCTCAATTCTATCTTTCTCTTTCTCTCAGTTTCTTGTTTTCATCCTCTCTCCCTCTCTATCTCTTTCGATCCCTTCCATATGTATATATATATATGTATAAATATATATATGTATATATATATATGTATATATATATATCTCTCTCTCTCTCTTTCTCTCTCTATCTGCATTTTTTTCATCCTTTGAAAAACTCCAAGGAACGTGTATGAAGCATCTTCCGAAGAGGAACCAGAGATCGTGAAGACCAACGAGGATGCCAAGGGGTTGGAAGTTGGGGTCATGTGGCATTCAAGCTACAGAGGCACTCTCTGAGTTGATGTATGCTGCATGTCATATGTCATATGGGCACCCCCCATTTCCAAGATTTTCCAAGCAGCTTTCGCGGCCCATTTTGTAGCAATTGTCTAGCACTTGAAACCGACCTAGTCAGATTTCCAACCTCGAACCTCCAGATCTCCCAGGATGGCCAGTACGTCCTCTGCTGGGATCCCTTGGATGGTAGTTCCATCGTGGACAACAACTGGGCCGTGGGGACCATCATCGGCGTTTGGGACAAGTCCACGGGCCTCATCGGTGCCACGGGCCGGGACCAGGTGATGTCCATCGTGACGTTGTACGGGCCACGCACCACGGTCTTCATCACCTTGGACGATGGGGTCTATGAGTTCACCCTGGGGGATGGAAGCTGGGCTGGGATCACCATCTACCCTCTGGTAAACATACAAAAAACTATGGAAAATCACCATTTTTAATGGGTACATCAACTATAAATGGCCATTTTCAATGGCTATGTTAGTTTACCAGAGGGCTGTGCTTTTTTTTTCTCCTCTTTTTTGTGATGCGTCTGGATCATAGAATATTTGCAGTAGAATTTGAGATCAGTAACAAGGATGGTCACCCGCTTAAGGGATCCTGCTACGTTTTAGAACTGGTGGCTGGCAGATGGCAATTCCTCTCTTGGATAGCTGAGTAAACCCGAATTATAATCCAAAATGCGGCAGGTTTTCTTCTTTGGGGTGAGCGATGTTCATCTGACCCACAGCGGCCAGGAAACGAGTGGATCTGCTCTCGTGACAAGATCTCCATCAAGACGGAGTGCAAGATCTTTGCCCCAGCCAACATGCGCGCAGCCCAGGAGGTTGGGAACACCACGGTTTTGCCCAGCTGGACATGGACCATCCTCCCATTCCCCACTTCTGATACACACACACACATATATATACACGTACAGTTGGATATGTATAGATATATCGATATACATATATCTATAGATATCAGTTATGTATACACATTTGGATACATACATATATATACATATATATATATATACACTGTATATATATATATATCTATATGCATTTCTATATCAGTATGTATAGAACAAGATGTATCAACCTGGGTCCTGGGTATCGATCATCACTTAGTCATCGCTTCGCTTATTCCTTGACCACTGGTTGAACTCCTGGTGATCCTGAGCCCCAAAGTCTTGGAGGTCCGTTTTGAATTTTCTCCGGTCCCAACCATCCAAGATATCCAATCTCAGCTTAAATGAGATTAAATCATCTTATTATTATATAAGTCGTTTTAAATCATCTTAAATCATTTGTTAGAAGTTTAGATATTCAACATTATACATTATTTTGAAACATCTTAATTAATCTTAATTATTCTTAAGACATCCTAAATCATCTCAAATTGTTTTGACTCATCTTAAATCGCCTTAAATCATCTTAAATCCATTGAAATCCATTGAAATCCATTGAACTCCAACTTCAGTGTGACAGGTTGAAGGCTACAACAACCTCATCAACCACTACATGACCAACAAGTTCACCTTGCGCTACACTGGGGGTTTGGTGCCGGATGTCTGCCAGCAGTTCACCAAGGGGCAGGGCGTCTTCACGAATCCAACCTCCAAGGCCTGGGAATGGTAACCTAATCCCACCTAAAAATGTTGATGACTGGGGGATGGTTTATGACTGTTTTAAACACATTATATTTTGCTATGTTGAAAATGATGATTTCTATAGGTGGATTTACCGATTTACCTATCAAAAGTGATGGTTATCCATAGCTATGTTAGTTTTCTGTAGGGTATAACTTCATCATTATCATTATCGTATCATCGTATCACTCATTTACACACCTAAGATCTATTAGAGTATGAATGTTTATGAAGCTAGTGAGAGATTTAAGGGGTATAATGGCTGTAGTGGTAATTTCACCAACTAACCGATGGATATTTAATCCACAAGAATGGTATGGACATGTGAGGGGTTTTCCTTTCGGTAATTAATTTGTTGCTCTGGTGTTTGATGACTTCGAAAAGAAATGCTGTGGAAATTCCACAGCAATTTTTCATTGCCAGAGGGTCTCCGAAAAGTTCTACGAAGAATCACTGGAGGTCCCGCAAGAAATGCTGTGTTAGATCGACCATCCGGTGGAGATGGCTGGAGCCAGGGAAGCCAGTTGGAGAAATTGAGAGAACCACAGCAAAAAGCACCGCAAAAATTTTGACCTTTTTCCTGACAGCAAAAACACCAGACTTATCTTCCTAATTCATCTTCCAAGATTTCAGAATTCGAACTAGTACATGCCTCATGTGATAATAAACCAATTATAATCCTCCCAATTGAAGGGAATGATAAAAAACTATCTATTTGTGGCAAGTCACTAGTCTAGTTGGGGATGGTTTCCAGCCTATAAAATTTACCTCCTATCTATTCACCATCGTCGGGCCAATACCTAATACCCATAAATGTAAATAAACTCACATACGAACATCGATATGAAAATTCCACCATGAATGTAGGTCACTTCCGAACGGGTAACAACAATGGATTTCCATAGCAAGGTTAGTTAATCCTAAGACCTATTAGATACCATGCGGTAATTATACGGTGCCAATTTCTAGATGACCCATAAGCACAGTGTAATTTTCAATGGCAAGCTGTTAAATTGCCAGATGCTAACTCCCATTTGCACGCATAGTTCCAACAAAAATCCCATCTATCCCAAATCAATTTCCCCCATATCGCAAAAAATATCAGATGATTCATCTCTAACCTATCAGATTAATCTCCACCATATCCCAGACATAATCTGCCCATGATTCACCCATGATTCTCCCATTTCCCCCACAGCCGGAGGCGTCTCCTGCCAAGTTGCGCCTAGCCTTCGAGGCGGCGCCCTTCGGACGCCTCGTTGAGATGGCCGGGGGCAAGACCTCCGATGGCATCTCCGGGAACAGCGTGCTGGACATGCGCCGTGGCCAAATAGACCATATTCCAAACCGGGAAAACCCATGGATTTCCAGAAATATACTGTAGAATGACATCTCTATTATATCTCTATATCTCTATGTCTATATATCTAGCTATCTATATCTATTTATCTATCTATATCTATTTCTATATACATATATCCATCCGCGGGACGTGCCCCGAGGAAGATCACGGCTGTGGATCAGCGCACCGCACTGGCGATTGGCTCGGCTCAGGAGGTGGGTCGCTTGGGGGCTTGGCTCTCCAGGATTTTTCACCCAAAATGGTGGATTTTTTTTTTATAGCTGCCAGAGAATTTGGGAATGTACCCTGTGGTAATTTAACATAACTATGGAGAATCACAATTTTTCATGGGAAAATTCAATATAAATGGTGATTTCCCATAGTTATGTTAAATTACCAGAGGGTAAGACTCCAAAAATCTCTAGACGTGGAGGATGAATGATGAAGAGATGTTGGGCTTAAAATAGTGAGTGCCAAGTTTTCTGCTGCGACCCTTTGGGGAATGAACAGTTCCACCCTGAAAATACCACATTTTGAGTGGAAACTCATTTTCCAACCCTTATTTGGGAGGGTCTGTGTTCATTCACCAGCCAGGTGGAACGCTTCAACCAGATGGTCTTGCAGAAGTAGAAACCAGGACCGGTGGAGGAACCGATTAGGCCGAACAGGCAAAGACATGCGGGAGATCAAACCCCAGAGTGGGGAGAATCAGCAGATGATCAAATCTTGCAGCAATTCAAAAAAAGGTCAGAAAAGCAATGCTGGACATGTCATGACATGGTGGACATGTGTGGATTTCACGCATGCCACGGCCCCATGACCGAGCCAGGAATGGCAACATACTCCAGTTCTTAGCCTGATGGCTGAATTTTTCCAGTTTCGATCGCCGCTCTGCTCTATACATGTATATACATATACATATATGTAATGTATGATATGCATGTAAGCATGTATAACAACCCCAAAGTTTCAGATAGAAACTCAGAATCCTAGCAAGCAAAATAGTGATAAATTACATTTCTTTTTTGGGGGGGTGGTTACTACGGGATATGAGTATTTTTACACTACTTGCAGGTGCAAAACTTGCGTGAAATTCACGCGTGACTCTGCGCAGAGCGGCTCGGCGCATTGATCTCTTGGATCGATTTTTAGGGAGCAAAGCAGTTTCAAATAATCTATTGGCTGCAGAGGACGGCCCCAACTCTTGCAAAAAATGGGGATTGCGCAGCTCAGCTTGCAGTGTTTTTTACTGGCCCTAGGAAAAAGGCCTGTTCCACTTTCAAGAAGTCTGAAAGAATTGGGACAATTTCATAGATTTTTTATGATTTTTTTTTAGGACACACCTGTACCATTACGGACGCCCAATGGTTTTTTTGAAGTGTTTTCAATGTGGATTTCTAGCCATCCGCTGGGGCCAATATGTCCAGGATCCAACTGCGGTGGTGGTACCTTGACCAGCCTGGCCAGGGAGGATTCCAATCTTTGGCACCCTTGGGGTGTCATCAAACATGGCTGGAAACTCCTATTTTAATAGAGGTTTAATGGGAAATGGTGGATTTTGCAGGAAATCATCTGTAAATGGTGGATTTTCGATTGCCACATTTGATGACGCCGGAGTGTGGTTCCCCGAATTGGGTGAAGGATGATGAATGGAAAGATTTGCAGGACCCCCTCGAGATTTCTAGTGATTCTTGTTGTAAAACAGGCCAGTGTTGCCGGTAACATTCGCAATAAATCAACACGATGACTTGACCCCAGCTTACATTGCGACGGCCAGTTCAACCGAGACCTTGAAATCTTTGGGGTCGTCAATTCGTTTTGCCTGCTCTTTTAATATCAGGGACATTAATCCAATTTTTAAATCCAATTTCCCATAATCATTTGGCGCGGAGTATGGTTATCCTGCTTTCTTTTTTTTAAAATAATCATCATGGGACCACCTCCGATTCCTGCTGCCGTCCTTGAAGACTGATGTGGCAAACCCAATGTCTACGAAACATCTTATTCGGGGATTGTTCTTGGAGATGGTTTACAGTTGGCTTTGCCACATCATTACTTGGATTGTAACTCTCACTTTGCTCGGCCTCTTCGATGACACGTTGGCTCCAAGAGCTAGTCTGGGGCTGCACGTAAGAAAGTGCGCTCCAAGATAGCCAGCAGCCCAGTGGAGCTGGGAGTGGGATCAAAAGCCCAGGATTGACATTGATTTCAACATCCAATTTCTGGATCCTCACAATTTCCGATGTCCAGGGATCGTTCCTGTGGACTCCACAAGTGGCCCTTCCCTGCATAGGTGGCGATGTCCCGGACACGTGTGCTGGCCATCGTGGTTTTAGCGGTGCCATGGATGGGGATTTCGGGATGTCGACTCAGGCGGCCTACAGAATCCCAATTTTTACAGTAACTTGGGGATGGTAAAACCAGCTAGCAACTGGTAGTGTGAACTTCTGGTTTTGCAAGAGGGGCATTTTTGATGGGGCTGTTGGGGTCCAATGGTCCCCATCTTTGCGATGTGAAACTCAGGGGATGCAGGCCGCCTTCTTGACAACGTCAAATAGGCAAGATGATCATCTGACTTAGAAAGCAGATTGCTGCCATGTTGAGAAAGTGCCTATGCACTCTAATACTCAATGCCCTATCATGTTTTTTTTTTTGGGGGTGTTGGGATTGAGATCAAAATTGTGGCTATCACATGTTCTTTGTTGGGATTGAACTCAAAATTACGGTAAAACTACTGACTTGTTTCACTCACTTCAGAGTTGGTCATTTCACATCATTTCACCATGGCACCCTGCTAAAAGTTAGGTCCGGCTGCTGCCTCTGTCCTGATCCAGTATAAGTCATGGTATAAGCACATCCCTAACCTCCTGGGGGGTTAGCGGCTTAGCCCATCTTAGCCCATCTTGGAAAACGGGGAAGGTCATTCGCGAACATCAACGGACATCAACGAAGCAACGTCCGAGGCTCTTTGCCGTGGAGATTGCTCCAGCGACACCACTGAATGCACAGGTGGGAATGGTGTGTCACGTGGCTCCAAAAGGCTCATTGTCAGTCAAGTGGTGCTTCAAAGCTGTAGGCGAGTCTACCTGGCCCCTCTGGTGGAGGAAAGGCTTATGATGCATTGGATTGATTTAAAATGGACAGGACCCCCCAAGCAATTGAGTAAAAAGCACGGTATCCGGTTGAGATTTTCCCTTATTTGTTGAAAGTAAACCCAATAATGAGCCAATCATAACCTACCATCTGGGTTGATTTCGATCCCACCCATTTGTACTGATCTTCGGGATGGTCAAAATTCTTGGGCTTACCCCATCGATCCGATTTCAACCAGTGACTTTCCCTGAAATCCCATGCAATTTATAGTATACCTGACAAACCCCTCTATGGTCCTATGAAAATCCCATGATCTTAACATAGAATTCTATGACAATTCCATGGTCAAATCAGCTAAATCAGTTAAATCCCACTATTCATCCGTTTAAATCCCATCAACATTTACCACGTTGCGGCAGCAACGTCTCCCTCTCGGCCAGGTGCAGAGGAGGACTGGTTGGGCTCGCTGCTTCCACCAGGTTTCTCGCCTCACTCTTCGCAACTGGGCTGCAACTTAATTAATGTTATGTTAGTTAATGTTACTGTAGTTAATGTTAGTTAATGTTAGTTACATAATACCAAAGAACTTATGCCCAAGTTGGTTGTAATTATATGATGGGTCTCCAAACTTTGACCCATGGCTCGGCCTGGCTTGGCCTGGCCCTGTTGGGGACTTGGGGTCCAGACGCCGCCAGGTTCGTGAAATGCATTGGTGCCACCCTTGCTGGTTCGGTGTCTCTTGGCAGATGGAAAGTGAAGACTTGGAGTCCCGTTCGCCGTGGAATGGCGAGGTGTAAAAGGTGACCTTTTCAGCATGGCGAAGCTCCTGAGGTTTGCTCTGGTTGGCATGGTGATTGAAGGCCGAAAGGAGCGGACATTTCGGTGGACGTTGATGACTGACCATTTCGGTTATACAGTACCCCCATGATCCCCCATGTATAACTTGGTTGGAAAGCCATCCAACGAGCTAGTTCGATGTATCCACCGACAACGTCAACGTATTGGTTGGAAACACATCAACTTACCTATCCTTGCCGCCAGGAGCGTCGGCAAGAGAAGCCCATTTCTAGAGAGGCGGCAGCGACCTCATCCGTGAAAAGTATGCCAGCTAGTCATCGTCAGTGCTGTGATTATTCAATATTTATGTATATTTTATTTCCAACTAGAAACTAAAACAGTGTAGGGATTTACTTTTCGATCTTTTTCCGGTGATGGCATGATTTGCCAGGGTTTGATTTTCATTTTTGCATTCAAGCATGGGGTAAATGGAGCCAATGATTGACACTACAGCACACCAGAATGTTTGATCGGTTTTATAAGGTTTCATGCTTTCCCACCGTTCGAACATGAAGATGCCTTGCATGAGATTTCCGGTCGAATGTCAAGGATCATGCCAACCCAGAACTGGAGGGAACCCACATTTTATTAATAGGGTTGTACCAATTTTTATGGTGCTTGATCACTATTTTCGGGGTAACCTACAATTTCTTAGTGTCAGGGTTTGCATAACCCCATCCCCCTAGTATTAAAACTAAATTAAACACCTCCTAAATGGTCAACTGCCTCTACACCATTGTTTCAGAGGGCTGTTTAATATTAGGGGGACGGGTTTATGAACCCGGCTCTGACATTGTTTCGGACTTCCCGCAGGAGCTCAAACTTCCAAGAAGCAGCCCCCGAGCGATGTCCCCGCGATTGGAGAAGGTCAGTTTTGTTTGTTCCGCTTTCGCGAGATCCTTCAAACTCCACACTTCACGGAGCCGAGTAGAGTACAGTAGGCATAGTTTTGGTCAGTCTGGCTGGTGGTTTCCGATGGGGTTTTCGAGTCTCAGATGACATAACCATATATATGTTTGTTTTCCATCCAAAAAGTGATGACCTCGCCCCAAAACCACTCACAGCAATCAAGTTGGTTACTTTGACAATTGAAAATCCTCTTTATTATATGGTTGAAAACCAACCCCCCCCAGATGGCTCAACACCTATTATTACAATATTTAGGGAATAAACATTCACTATGCATCTATGTTGGGGTTCTAGGGTGCCAGGGTTTTGGCTCTGGGCCATATAGGTCAATTCGCCACCCGCCGAAGTCGAAGGACCCAAGCTGAGTGAAGCAGCCATGGTGGGGGTCCAAAAAGTTTTCCTTGTTTTAATGAAGAAATGTAGAGATGAAAATAGATAGAAACTTAGGTACTATATGACAGAAATAGCTATATTGTTGATGGTGATTTTAGTGATTTTGACTAAGGTAGACGCTTAGGTACTACAGTAGTACTGCATGATGAAGATAGATAGACACTTAAGCACTATAGTTGATGGTGATTTTGATTCCTTTCTACCTTATGATCCTTTTAGATTGGGCCACTGGATCTACAAACAAATCTGCATGGCGAAACCTTCAGGAACTTCCCCAAAGTAAGCGGTTGACGGCTGTAAATGGAGGGCATGTGCAGACACACACACACAATTATATATATATATATGATGTATATGCACACGTGCGCACATATATTTCCAGGACATACTGATATACTGCATATTTGTAATGATATATATATACGAAATATGATACAATATAATGAGGTAATATCATATTATTCAATACAATACAATACAGTATTATACAATATAATGCAATATAACATACGATATTATAATATGATATATTGCAATTTAATACAGTACTAAATATTATTTATAGTTATATTGATGTGTTTTTATATTTATATGCTTATTTCAAAATTTAAATTTATATTTATATTTATATGATTTTACATTATATTATACCGTATGATGTTATATGATATTATATATATACATTCACATGCCTGCACACAATCGATACTATTTACTATTCATGATATCTATCTAACTATCCAACTATCTGTCCCTGCAGGATCCCCGTCTCCGCTGCCTTCCGCAGAGATGAAGCGATCCCAATCCATGCCCTCAGCACAGCTGAAACACATCGGGAGTCGGGGATCTCAACGTTGGTGGAATGATCAGCAGCTGTGGATGGGGCGAGGCCAGCGAAATCCTGCAGCAGTTCATGGTTTATCCCATGTTTATCCCATTATCTATAGGCTTTCAACCATCCATCATTATAAATTTGGTGGAATGGAGGTTTCCATAGTCGTCGGGGTACCCCAATAGCTGGATGGTTTATGCATGGTTATTTCATGGAAAATCCAATGAACATATGGATGATGACTGGGGGTACCTCCATTTTAGGAAACTTCCGAATGATCATAGATAAAGATCTAGATGCAGATGTGGAAATGGATGAGGGATGATAGGTGGATGGATGGATTGATGTACAGATGTCAATGTAGATATGTGCAGTATGTCTTTGGAATGCCTTGGAAATTGAGTTTATTTTGGTACCTTGGACCAATTGGCGACCCCTTTGATGGAAGTCTTGCTCCAAATTTTGCAGGACATACAAGGCTGTCTATATATCCCTTTTCACACGGGGGGTCAAAGATCACATGACATACATGGCCTTCAAGAAAGGGTAGGCTTCTATTGTCACAGTCACTCCCAAGTGGTAATTGGTCTTCTGGACTGGTGAACTTGGTCAAACAAGAGAATAACTAGCTCTTTATCAGGCTACGTCCTATCCTAAGTACCTGCGAGTAGCAGAGGGTGAATGTGTTGGGTAAATATGTCCAACATGCTCAACAGATTCAGACATTTAGCTCACACATGTGGCTCCAGGATTGGTGAGGGGAAGAGGGGAAGACGACGCTGAGGTCAGGAGTGGAAAGATACTCCAAAGGCAAGGGAGGAGAGAAAAAAGCCAAGTCCGGCGGAAGGTTTTCTTTCTTTTTTCTTATTTGGTTTTTGAATCATTTGAATCCGAAAACCAAGTTGAAAGATACATTTCTATGGGATGGATGTTGAGTGTGGTTGGGTCTTGCTGGATGCCCATGGCCATTTGCCATTGAAATCTTAGAGGCTTTAAAAAAACAAAACCTTTAGTCCACCAGCCCAGGAGATTTTCAAGTTTTGACGCTATGAGATTTCAATCCTGCAGAACGTAAATAAACATCAGCACCTACACCAAAGCCTCCAACCTATTGTTGAAATTTGTACATGTACATATAGTATAATCTTCTAAGAGTGCGGAAACACCCTTCAAAGTGCAACATTTTACTAAACATGACATTTCCCCCAGACTTCTGAGAGCTTCTCCTCATTAGGTGTCCTCCACGTCTTCTCTTGGCCCTTTCAAGGGGTATATATTTTGCAGTGCAGGGTGCTATACAAAGAAATCGCCACTGAAGAGGGCCATCGGCGATTGGGATGTTACAATGCTTCAGTCCTCATCGGATCAAATACCCCAAGAAGTGTTGGTATTTGGACCAAAACTACCTGGAGTTGGTTTCTTTGGGCACTTAAAATTACAAGAAACCACTCTATTTGATGAATTTTTTATTTGGGATTTCAGCATTTTTTCACTCAAAACCGGATGGATTTTTCCGGATTTCCGCCAGGCTCGCTCAGATGAGATGAATTGGCGCAGCACCAATGGGCGGCTCCCCCGCACCATCTCAGCACCGGTGCCCCAGTACCTTGGTGAAGCGAAAGGGATGCCACGAGTGGGGCGTTTCTTCCTGGAAGAAACGACATGAACCCAACGTTTCTTCGAGAAAGGTCACGTACTACATCTATTATGTATCTATATGTATCTATGCCATTCTACGCATATGTGAGCATATGTGCATATTACATAGCAGGATTGGTACATGCATATGGAATATCCATGAATATCCCGAGCGATCGATTAACAAAAATGCATCCAGTTGATAAGTGGGATGCACATCCAAGCAGTTTGAGAAGCTTTTACAATTTTAACACAATGCAAAATTGAAGATGTGTACACAATACATCCATATCGTAGGTGAGTTGTGTCCATTGGCATTGGATCGATCCGCCGTGTCAGGAAATCGGGAAAGTCGTTGAGCGAAATGCAGCAGGTGGAGCGTCAGGCGATGGCGGCGATCAACCCAGTTATGGCCATGAAATGCCACGAAATCAGAGGGAAAGTGATGATGATGATGATGATGATGAT
>Ga0126342_10008021_pt1 | contig 18888 bp, 18 predicted proteins | sample Cyp1metagenome_FD_92528 | JGI IMG/M metagenome (GOLD analysis project Ga0126342, IMG submission 92528) | Coral microbial communities from Lord Howe Island, Old Settlement Bay, Australia - Cyphastrea 1 metagenome | ecosystem: Host-associated > Invertebrates > Cnidaria > Coral ... | reverse complement strand
GTCGCAAAAAACACGAGGTGTTGCAGCTTCCCCTATAGACACTGCGACATCTACGCAGCAGAAAACACGAGGTTTTGCAGCTTCCCCTATAGACACTGCGACATCTACATTGCAAAAAACACGAAGTTTTGCAGCTTCCCCTATAGACACTGCGACATCTACGTCGCAAAAGACACGAGGTTTTGCAGCTTCCCCTATAGAGACCGAATTAACGACGCGAAAAACGACGTGAAAAACGATGCGAAAAACGACGCGAAAACGACGCGAAAACGACGCGCCGACCAACTGGCGGCGAGCAAAGGTCCAACCCCCAGACCCCCAACTATAAACGGGAACCCTTCGCTACGCATTCGGGAATAAATAGGGAAATAAATAGGGGAAAAAATAGGGGAAAAAATAGGGAAATAAATAGGGAAATGCATAGGGAAATAAATAGGGAAATAAATAGGGGAATAAAAAGGGAAATAAATAGGGACATAAATAGGGAAATAAATAGGGACATAAATAGGGAAATAAATAGGGAAATAAATAGAGAAATAAATAGGGAAATAAATAGGGAAATAAATAGGGAAATAAATAGGGAAATAAATAGGGAAATAAATAGGGAAATAAATAGGGACATAAATAGGGAAATAAATAGGGAAATAGATAGGGAAATAACTAGGCAAATGCATAGGGAAATAAATAGGGAAATAAACAGGGAACAAAATAGGGAAATAAACAGGCAACAAAATAGGGGAATATATTGTAAAAACGTCTGTATGTAAAAGCGTTTGTGTGCAAAAGCGTCTGTGTGTAAAGGGGCCTGTGTGTAAAGGCATCTATGTGTAGAAGCGTTTGTGTGTAAAAACGTTTGTGTGTAAAAGCGTCTTTGTGCGTAAAAGTGTTTGTGCGTATAACGTCTGTATGTAGAAACGTATGTGTGTGATACTGTCTTTGTGTAAGAGCACAGTTGTGTGTAAGGCATGTTTGTATTTATGAGCATGCTTGTATGTAAAAAAAATCGTCTCAATTCTTCTTCTTCCTGTGTCTCCTTCGTTTCATCTTTCTTCCATTTCTCCTTCAATTTCTTCATATGTACCTACTTTTTCTCCTTCAATTTCTCCATATGTACCTACTTTTCACAACATGTCTGCACCATGTCACCATGTCTCTTAATTTTAGGCATCATCGTATATTTCTATATTTATGTTTCATGCTTTAAGATCTTCATACTTATACATCCTTAAATTAATAGGAGATGAACACACGGATACTCCATGAATTGCTTCGCTTGTGTTGGTTGCCCCTGTTACCAGGTGCTGAAAGTCCCAACCAAAGGATCCGCCAAGCATCACCTCGGCTCATGCAAACCATGCGCTTTCGTCTACAAGGCACAGCCACGGATGCACATGTTGAGTAGTCCTTCGTGGGTGTAGTTCCAGTTAATGAATAGGTACATTGCCGTAGCTATAGTAAGGATTTTATTCCGACTTGTTGTCATGATTTACCATGTTCATTACCCATTCATGCTCCCATCACCAAGTTGCCATGTCACATTGCTTCACAGTCTTGGTGCCGGTGACTGCCAGACTGGCTGCAACAGTGGCTACGACTGCGAGTTTTGTCATCTTTGCAAACCGGGGGAGAAGAAGCGCCGGAAGAAGGAGTCAGAATCTATCGATCTATCAGAAGTTGGAAGTTGGAAGGGTTTTTTTCAAGAGAAAAGATGAGAAAAGTACCATCCGTAAATCAAACCTGGCCAGGGGAAATCCCGAAATCCCCTGTGTTCACTGGTCGCTTCCAGGAGCGCAAGCAGCAGATGCGCCATCTCCGTTGAGGTGGGGGTTGGCGGCACCCGGTGAGTTCCTGCTGGGATTGACATGTTGCCTGATGCCTCTATGAATGGGGAAACACGAGGCATCAGTCTCTCTCTCTCTCTATATATATATAAAATATGTTATATATATATGTATATGTATATATATATATGTTATATATGTGTGTATATATATATACATGTCGACATATCAATCTCACCTCCCCAAAGTTGGCAGTTTCATGCAGGTCTTGTGACACCGGCGGCCAAAGCAGTGCGTCAGTATCTCACTGGCTCCGCATGAGATGATGCCACATGCGGTGTCCAGTGCACCGGTGCACCGAACGTAACATGTTGCGATGTCGCAATGTTTGAACGGTAAATGTGGAGTCAGAGCGGTGAGATTTTGGGAAGGTCTCGCCACCGATTTCAGAGTAGGTCAAAAGTAGGTTAAGGCGAGAGCAACGCCCGTGAAAATGCGCAGCTTTTGAGAGCGAGACATCTTGGCACTCAGGATACAGATGAAAAAGGTATGTCACCATGGATTGAAATCTTCATGTCCATTGAAAGTCTGACAGTGTTGCTGTCTATATTCTGATCCTAGCTTTTGATCCTCTTGTAGTATAGTCCTACAAGACCATTTCGCCGGCAGGAATTCCGGAAGAAAGCCTTCGTTTATTTTTTTTTATACTTGAACCCACATGAATTTGCAGAATGTTTTGTTTGATTTGGATTCACTTGGCATTTGTGTTCCAATTTGGATCAACTTGGCATGTTTTTGAAAGCACCATGGATGGTTACAATTACTTGGCGGTCTCGAGAGTCTCAATCTCAGTTTTTAAAGTGCGCCTTCGCGCTCTGTGGCTTGGCGCTGCAAGAAGTCAGCGACGGCTTACAAACGGCTTACAAAAAGGAACATGATTTGGAACATTTTGGAAGTATCTTAAAGAAGTACCTTAAAGAAGTACCTTAAAGATTCTTATAAAGTTTCTTGAAGTCTTTGTACACGCAAATACTTGACAAATTGTTTTTAGATCATGGGATTTGCTGTAACTTCATACTATGCAATGTGGAGCTCATGACGCTTGCGCTAGCACAGAGATCCTCCAGACAAGGAGTGCGACGTTGGAAGCTGTGCAAGGACACAGTTGCGCCTTGCAGATTTCTGGAGTGGGGCCCTCTATCTATGGCAGATTTGCAGATCCCAGTATCGATCAGTAATTATCGATCAGTATCGATCAGTATCGTATGAAATCAAATTCTTCACACAATCATCCCACATGCGCAGACCCACAGGATCCAGAACCCAAGTCCTCTCCATGTCATGTTCTGTTGATTCTGTTGGTTCTACATGTTCTATACATTCCGGTCCCATGGTGCATGTCCAGCACGTGAAAAAGGTTCGTGGTGCTGCGCCCCGCGCCCGGGACGTTTCAATCAATAGACACCAACGACCACAGAGGCTCAGCATCAGTCTCTGCACGCTACAAGCTGGGCCTAGATGTTCCCTTACAGGCAAACAAACACATGATCATAGATGTTCCCTTACAGGCAAACAAACACATGATCATTACATCGACATGTACATGGGTATATGCATACATATATGCACATGTATGTAAAAATATATATTATTATATTATTTTAAATTATCTTATCTTATAATGTATTACATTATATTACATTATATTACATTATATGACATTATATTATATTATACTATATTATATTATTTATTATATGATAATATATTATATGATAATATATTATATATTATTATATATTATATATTATATATTATTATATATTATATATTATATATTATATATTATTTATTATATTATAATATATTATATATTATATATTATATATTATATTATTCTATATATTATATTATACTATATATTATATTATATTATATTATATTATATTATGTTATGTTATGTTATGTTATGTTATGTTATATTATATTATATTATATTATTATTATTATTGTTATTATTATTATTATACATGATACACCATGAATCTATGCTCGTTGCCAATAATGTGATCCGAATGCATGACAGTACGCACACATGTATATATATATACACACATATTGTTGTCCTCATGGTTGAGTTTACTTATTGAGGCTTCGGCTTGCATCACAGCGAAGCTCACTCGCTTATTGGACAGAGGTGCACGCAGTGGACAGGTGTTCATCCACATGTGCAAAGACGCCGGCCTCTGCATTGGCAAAAAGATGTTTTTCGCGGACTCGCTGGGGTAGTTGCGCCTCGTTTGGGGGCGAATTCATTTCAGTGGTGTCCTTGAAAAATAAATTGGATGCTTTGTTAGGTGTGTTTTGAGTGAATTGTGCAACATTAGCTGCATTTTTCAAAATAACTCTTGAGCTGAAACCTGCTTTCCAGTAGCTTTGCTGTCTCTCTATCAGCTTCAATGTGCCTTTGCCATGCTATTTGACATTCTCCATGGTTCGATAGCTGAGCCTCAGTCAGAGCGCACGAAAGTAGATCCAGCAAATCCGCAAGATAAATCAAGACGAAACTTCTAGATGCAGTACCAGTTCGAGCATTTCAAAGACAGTCAGTACATGCTAGCACCAAAGATGAGATTCAACTGCTTGGATATTGAAGGACTACCAGCAAAGAAACAACTTGACTCCACTGTCATTTCTTTTTGCATTTCGTGGCGGTGGCAATGTTTCGTGTTGCCAGGCCTGGGCAAAGGGGGCTCACAAGATGTGACCAGCAGAAACTAAGATAGTCTACTGAGTCTACTTTACATTTGATCGGACAACCATGCAATCATGCAATTCCAAGAAAGATAGCTTAAAGATAATTCATCCAACCTAAGGGAACGGCTCATATGCTTCATTTCTAGGTTGTGATCAGATCGAGGTTTCCTAAAGTTAGCCCTAAATCCATAGGATTTTCCAATGATTTTCCCATGGAAAACCATCCATTTCCCTGGAAACAGCTGAAACAGGTCACGGCACCTCATAGGATCCATCTGTCGCTGCGAGCGATTTCCTAGGTGCGGCTGCGCCGAAGGGGCGTTTTTTTTTTGGGGGGGGTCGAATGAGAAAACACATTAATCATTAAAATACCGTTGAACAGTTGGCTGTTTTACATCACTTTTAGACTCTTTTGGATTCTTTTGGGACATCTTACTGTTCTTATGGCTCAGTTTGCAGTATGCATTCTGTTCAACAGATATTCTTAGTTTGGTGAGTTTGGTTGGTGCATTCAGTGCATCAAACCAAGCGTGTTGTGCTGACTTTAGCCTAGCGCCGATACCGCCGAAGGAGGCCCTTGGCGAGGCTGACTCCATGGACTTCTCCTGTTCCTGGCAGTCGGCATTGTGTGCAGGTGGTCAAGGTGCAGGCTGGGCTGGAAACATGGTGGAAAACGATACAGTGTTTGAAGGAAAATCATCTACACATGGTTTTTAAATGGTTTTTAATATCCATGTTGGATTGGAGGGTACATCTTGAAGTCGGCAGTAGGCATGAAGTCGGCAGTAGGCAACGCAATCAACACCCAGATCAATGGCCAACAGACCTGTGCAGGATTCGGATGCCAAAATTGATGAACTCAAGGTGCGGCACTAGCTGGTCGACCAGCTTTGTGCTCGTACACATTTGTTTCAGAAAAATTGAGAGATTATGGGATCTTCAGAGATGCCAAGAGCGTTTTATCTTTTCGGAATATCAACCCCAGATTAATAAACCCTGACTGTTAATTGAAGGGGTAATCCCCAAATTAGTGATGACATAGTATCAATTTTCCGTAAAAAATGCTACCCACTCTATTAGGAAACTAAATGAAACGCTAAAAAAAATCCTATTGATTGAACCCTTGTTAATTCATCAATATCAATAACACTATGAATCAACGGGGGATCTGCGGGCTCAGGCTGCTGCGCAACGCCTCTTGGATGAACCAGTGCTGGCGCAGCGTATCGCTGGTACATCTGCAGCGGGGGAATTCATCGCGCAGGTGGCGTTCTGGACTTAGTGACTTAGTGGATCTCAGAGAGATGTGATGGGTACCAAAAAATAACACGCAAGTCAATGTTGGAATCATGTAACACTATAACTGGAGTCATGATCATAGTTACCAAAAAATAACTGGATAGTATGTTCGAAAAGATTGAAAAGATCATGACATACTTGAATCATCTTGAATCATGTTGACCTATTTTTTTCTTCACATTTTAAACCATTTTATTTGGCAGAGTTTCTGTTTGGCATGTCTCAGAACTGCTACAGGATGCCATCCTGTAAAGCCGCTGTTCAGACACCGTGCTGAGGGCCGCCAAAGCGATGGAACCTGTTGAGGCTCGGGGTTAAGGGCGATCCAGCCTGGAGCACGGGCATCGGATGACATCAGATTGTGATAAGCAATCCCTCTGAAACATGGAACTTCCAAACAAAGAAGAACATGAATTCAATGAACAACATTATTGGTTTCCTCAGGTCCATCTTCTCTTTTTAAGGCAGTGACAGTTCCAGGTTCAGCTGTAGATGTGACCGCACCGTGTGCATCCCCGCTGCGACAGATATGCTGCAGGCGCCAATGCCCACAGCCCGACAGCTGGAGGTTCTTGGGAAACTGGGTGTTAAGCACCAGCTGATCAATTTTTTCTGTGGGGGCCATTTCAAATATCATGGATATTGATGTTATATGGGTCTTATATTTTAAATATATGTTGTTATATGGGGGCCCAACAACACTTTGCATACTCAAATTACTCAAGTGATTTCAATTGTGATTGTACTTGTTGCTGATGCGCAGCTGACGCGCAGTTGTACTTTTTGCACAACTTCATTCCCTTCGTGGGATTTGGCTTCTGTGACAACTTTGTTGCTTACTTAGCTTCCAGATATTCTAGATGCTTCCAGCCTCAGAAGCATCTTCAGAAAAGTGCATCAGGTCATTGTGTCATATTTGTGTCATATTTGTGTCATGCAATCCTGTGCCATGACTGAGATCATGATCCTAGCTGGTGCAACCCTCAGAAAAATGAGACAAGAGGTATCAAGAGGCCCAATTTACATTCAAAAGTCACCACAGAGGAAACTGGGTGATGATGATCTGTACCCTTTGGTTGTGGCGAAGGGTCATGAATGTGACATATCGACTCAACAAGCACTTTGCAAAGTGGTTTCAACACTAGAAGCCCTGCTTTATGTGACAGGATATGCACCATTTTCAAGGAGAACAGCCAATTCCCCCGTCAAGGTGACTACATCGATGCGAAACTGGGGCTTGCGATGGGCCTTAGCACCATGGCTGCTGCTGCTTGGGGCAACACTTTCAGGCGATGGTCCTTGATTTGCCGCACACAGTACGTGATCATGGTGAATTTATTGGCAACCATGAGCCATAACCAATTACCTCCAAAACGCTAAGATTGTAATGATGCAATGAAATTGCATGTTTTTTTTTTGCGACCAACGCTTGCTCGCAGTGATGTCATTGGCCTTTGGATCTCTGGTTTCATCGAGACCTTCGTGGCATCGTTTGAAGCTCAACCTGTCGCCTGCAGCCGCAGCCGCATGGATTCCCACCAACGGACAGCCATCCAAGGAGTGGACTCCCTGGCCACGAGCTCACCAGCGGCCAAATGTGAAGTCCTTAGACATAGTGGATCTTAGTCGCCTTAGCACGCAAATGACCAACCAACTGGATGTACTTAGCTCATGGTTTCTGTCAAAATTCAGATCGTTTAAACTTGTAGATCTTGTATGATCTTGTCATATTTTATTTCATGTTTACCAAAACGTGATTTTTTGAAGGGCCCAGTGCCTCCATTCTGTTGTGGTCTGGGCCTTCGATGCTTTGACAGGGAGCTTCTGACGGTGCGGATTGTCAAGAACACCTCGATGATCGTAGGCTTGGCCGAAGTGGGGTGGTCTTCATGTTTGCCATATATGATATAGGAATCTAATGGAATCTTTGTAAGTAAATAGCAATGGAAATCACTTATTTTGACGGGTTCAAGATGTTTTTTGCCACATGGGAATCCATAATAATATGAAATGATGTGAAGAAGAATACAAAAATGAATCAGTTTGGTGTTTTTTTAGGAAGAAAACAACATATCTATCCGGGTCTATCTGTATTTCCTACGGGATCTTTTGTTGCTCATGCCCACCTGGAAAGGCATATCTTTCGGCTGCATCCTGGGCATGCTCCCTCTGATCTATCCAGAGGCTCAGAACTCGGAGAACTTGGGAATGTCTGCTTCCGGAACCAGCTGAACTATGCTGAACTGCTGAACTTCGGTTTTCAGCGTTTTCCTTCTTTTGGCAAACTCATGGCAGGTTGTTTCAAGATGAATTTAAAGCTTAAGGCAAAGACTGTAATTAGGTAAGAAACTTACGATGTTTTCATGACCTGTGACCTGATCAATGGGTCAGCCGGGGTGAGGAGTATCGGATTTGGCCCTCTCGGCACGACTTGGAGGCTGGAACGGATGGAACGCCTGGAACGGCTGGAAGGTGACGGAAGGTCCTAGCCCGCTGTCGCCAGGCCGCAGACGCGGGAGGACATGAGTTTGCAGGGCATGAGTCCAGCGCTTGAAATGCTGCAAGCTCAGCGACTCAAAAATATCAAAATCTCAAAATAGATTTGCAACTGAGCTTGGCTGTTTAGAATTCAAACTGTAAAAGTCTATAGACGGAACATGACTGTCAAACTCGTGAATCCAAACCAAACCATGTTAACATGGTATATATATATATAATTATATATATATATAATTATAATTATATATATATATATAGCTGATGAGAGGTTTGCACCCCAATTTTTTGTGTTTTGGCAATTTGCAACTTTTCCTTGAGCCATGTTTCTCAGAAAAGGGTGCTCGATGGTGCTCAGGTGTTGTTGATCGGGTAATTCATGGCTCCCCAAACGGGAATTGAGCAGTGGATGTTGATCAAAATTGTATTCTAAATCCCAGATCGCCTTCCTGCATCCCAATCTCTTCCAGCTCATGTTGTCACTGGAAAGGATAGGATTGATTAGGATGACAAATGATGACAATATCAAGCACAGGACCTTTGGAAAACAATAGATATATCGAGAATTATTGAGATCAGGAAGGATGCGTTGAAACGAGGCCTGCTTCACAGCCATGGCACACCAATTTTAAAGGGCTGTGCCAGTTGGCCCGAAGACGTTATGGAACTCTTTAATGCCAACGTTCGTCCCATTCTGGGATGTGACTTTTTCATTGAGCAAGGTGCAGTGCGTCTGAAGTCTCTTGTTGCTAAATGTTCAGCTGTATATTGATATCCTCCATTGATTCAACAGAACACCTTGGAACTGCTTTGAACTGGGTCACTTGGGCTGTGGTGAGTGACAACATTGAGAACTGTTCATGTTTTTCTGCAAGATGGACTGCACTTTGGCGAGATGTTCGATCTTCATGTCCGTGCGGGCATCCCTGTGAGCGAGCCAATACAGGGGAGAATGGGTCGAGGATGGGAGATGGGGCATGGAAATCATTGGACGTCCACCATGGCATGGCTCAGGGCTGATCTCATCACTCTCCGCAGCTGCGAGATTCATGGAGGTGACAGAAAATGAGTCGAGGTGAGACATGGAGATTGTCTCTGGAGACCTGAGCTCTTGCAACGCGCTTAAATTTTCAAATCTTTCAACAGCACTTCTCAGCCAGTATCACTTTGGCACAACTCCCGAACCAAAACGTGACCTTTGAATTCTACAAAAACCTCAATCACCCTGCCTTCCCATGCGGCCGTGGCCATTTGATGCCTGCGATTTCGCGAGTGACGGGCTCAGAATTTCCCAGACGAGCCGGGAGGTGAGCCGCTGCTAGCTGCCAGGCAAAGTCATTGGGGATCATTGCAGTGGCCCTCAATGCTGGTGTGTTGCTGCTGTTCATGGTACACCTCTCGCCGCAGTTGCAGGCTGGGCCGCTGGGCCACTTGCTGTGTGATTTTCTGGCAGTTGAAGCCATGCTGGGCAGGGTGTAGAAATGTGTAGAATCTACATACCGACATGATTGCAGCAGAGGTGTTGCTCTCTGACATTTTCTCAGATGAGGAGGTTGTGTGGATCTCAGAGATTTTCGATCAAGATGGGGGTTTCCTAATGGCTGGTACCCCAATAGCTGGATGAATTTATACTGGACAATCCCATCTATAAGTGGATTATTTTGGCATTTGGGGGTACCCCGAACTTTAGGAAACCTCCAGATGGGTGCGGTGATACCGCCATTTTGGTCACCGCAAGGACTACATGATACCGCCGGATCCTGACCCCTTGGAGTCCTTGGAGGATGATACACCAGTGGAGTCACTCGCCGAAGGATTTTCAGAAGTCATGAGGTTGTTTCAAGTGATCAAACCTCTGTTGGTTGATGATATGGGATTATACTACACAATATATACGTATACATATATATAATATATGTACATATATACATATGTATGATATACACATATATGATAATATACATAAATCAAATGATATATATATATATATATATATTATCATAATCCATTTTGGGAAACCCTATTAACCAAGATGCCCAAAAAATTACCTATTCTTCTTGTTTGCCTGTTGGAACCTGGCAGAAGCGTGGGCTCTCACATCCTCCAAACAGAAGCGGAGATCGAGTGGTTTGCAGACCAGGCATGAGTCTTTGGTGTGATTTGGGGGCTTCCTAAAATAGGGACCCCCAAAGCCATTGCTTTTGATTGAACGCGACTAATTTTGGATCTTGATGGAATCCTCCCATTTTAAGGAACCACCATTTGATTCAAAGCTGAAAGCAGCCTGTTTTCCCTTCGACCAGGCAGTCCACAGCTTCACAAAGTGGAAGGGTGTACGCCATAAGGAGGCCAGATTACTTGTGGAAGGGGCTGGCCCTGGAATGTGTGCAGGATCTTGCCTAGGAAGAGATGCTGCTGGTAGTTGATCTCTTTTAATTTGAAGGACATTTTGCTTTCCAACCAGCTGACGTCGAAACAGCATGCAACCTTGACCGCCAGTTTTGGACTCCCGGCCCAATATGGGGAGGAGTCTTTATTGTCTCAGCCTTGGATTTCCCTTTTTTTCCCTTTCGGAGCACATGCTGAGCAGTGTTGAGTGCAATAAGGTCTTGACGCTCTTCCTGAATGGCGTCGCTCCGTATGTGATCCGTGGCCTAGCCAACAGTAGACTACCCGATTGCCATTGATGAATTCCATGATCCACTTGCCAAGGCTGCTACGAGCTCCAGCATCAAGTGGAGAAGGTTCGGACCGAAAGGGGAACGTTGTTTATGGCATTTTATGGATGTTTGTGGCACCTTGCTGATTTTGGAACAATCTTGAACCAAAATCGCATCCTAGTTTATTTGTGTTCATTTGCTGCCAATGTTTTTTAAAATTATGTGTTTCGTATACAAGGCCGCCTTGACAACTTGGGAGCCACTTCCTGCTACTCTTCCTGCATGAGGAACAAGCTGAAGCCTCGCAAGACAAGGACCAAACCAACTCGACCGAGAGTGAACCTGGCAAAAAAGCCGAAGATACCGAAGCGCAGCCATGTTTCCGCTCAACCTTTGGGTCACACTGGCAGCAGTTGATCGACATTTGAAGTTTGGGCCAGGGTTGGGGGGTTTGTGACCGCCAGCCGTGCAGCTTCTTTACGCTCAATGGAGACCTGATGTCCAAGTCATGGCAGCAACAAGTCTCTCATGTGCTCTACTAAGTCCACTAGATTTTTGGATGCTTTTGGATGATTTTGGTCCCGATTAGACTGATTTAACCTCCTTGTTTCGCAAAGAACATGTAGAACCTGGATGAATCTGGCACAAGAAAGACTGGTGCAGAGACCTTTTTGGGGATCCTTTGATAAAGTTCAGCACTCTCAGCCCAACAGCTGCATTTTGATTTCGAAATTTTCATACCTCCAGTGCTGATGGCCACGTCCTGCAGACGTAGGAAGGAGGCTGGGTGAGGAGAAAACAATGATATCCTCTGCGATTTTTGTTGCAATGGATTGAGATTTGATGATCAGAGAAGACAGAAACTTGATGTTAGATCAGTTTTATATCACACCCCTTATATCTCAGTATAGAGGTATACCGGTAAACCGGTAAACCCTCGTGATGATTGAGGAAACTGACATTTGCACCTACCGTTTGGTGTATCGAAGCTGTAGATACGTCAGTATATGTCGAAAATCCATTGCAGGTCAACAACCCTAGAGCTGTACGAGCATGGGGTGCGGTTGCAATCGCAACTCTTTTCACAACCTGCCGTGGGCTGAGACAGAAACCTCTCACTGGTTCCCATAATGCAAGTGTCCAATGCGTTTGACTGGTTAATGGACATTCCCATAATGGGTCAGAAGATATCAGAAGTATCCTTATGTAACTAGTTATGTCGAGTACAAAGCCTACAACAATCTACCAGTTGGTCTTTTGGGCACTGCTCAAATGATTTGCATGGAAGTCAAGCATCAGTATTTTTTTGGACGTTTTCCACACTGAACATGTTCTTCTGCTCCCCTTGGAAGGGATTTCTGCATCGTCCAGGGGTGCCAGGTCTGGTGTTTAGTGGCCGAGGCCGGCACTGCGTTTTCGCTTATGCCGGCAGAGGCATCAGCCCCTTGAAGTCAGATATCGAGGTGCGCTGCCATGCGCTGAAATGACAATCTACGGAAAAGAGACGTTGGAGTTTGGCAAGTCAGTGGGATTTAAGATTGGAAGGGATTTTCTAGGTCTACTTTAAGATCTTTGAGAATCACTGACATTTCAAGATTTTGACCCTTGTCTTTTGATGTCTTTTGTCTGGGCTCCGTCAGGTACTGGGCGTTTTAAGAGGACGGCTGGTTGTTGGCTATCATCCAGGACTGGAGGTGCCACTGCAGCTTCACCTGGATGCACCTGGTCTATTTTGCAGTTCGCTCCATGGTTCCGCTGCTAGGCAGTCAACGTTTTTGCCAATCAGACCAAGCTGAAGCCCCTGAAAGACCACAAGTGGTTGGAGCAGGAGAAAAGCCGAATAGATCCGAATGAATCCTTAGATTGCCGGGCAAAATCCGCTTTACAAACCAAAGTCGTCAAAGTCGCTGTTCTTTAAAGTTTGCATTCCACTGGAGGGCGATGTGTGTCAAAACAAAACAACTGGCTTAATCTCTACCCACCAGTGGCTTGGTACTCTGGTCAATCATATTGTCATATAGTAGTTAGATGACGGTTATGTGACTGTTGTATGCTTGAGGAGCGTCGTTATGGCGAACGAGATTGCAAGTGCCCTCTCGCAAAATTCCATCACTTACCTTGACGCAACTCAAATGACTTGTGTATCCCGCATTCATTTTCTCATGCAACGACATGGTGGTGCCATGTGGTGCCTGGTAGGTATGCAGAGTTTGCCATACCACCACTTCCTGCAGAGATCAACGTCCTTGGTGGAAAACTCAGCAGTGACTTAGGACGTTCAGATTTTATGTAGGAGGTTGCTAGGTGATTTGTAGTCTTGCATCTAGTGGTTTGCTACTAGCGGTTGTGACAGTGGTTTGAATACTGTAGTTGTTGATGACATAAGCTGCATTGCAGTTGACACCCCTCATACAGTCTTGCCAGAAAACAGTATAGATTCTATATGATTATATATTGATAGGTGAGCTGTATTCCGTTCTTGTTCGTCTGTGTTTCCCACTTTTGTAACTGGCTGTTTTCCGGTTTCCATATTCTGTTAGTTTGTGCTTCCCAATCTTGTCAGTTTTTATTTCGTGGGTTCTATTTCCTTTTGCATAGTCTTTCCTATGTGTCAGTTTCTGCTTCGGTGGGTTCCTATTTCTGTTGACTTGTTTTTCCTAGAGCAAGTGATCAAAGTGAAACTGCAAAACGTGCCAAAGGGATAAACCTGCCAAGGTAGGAATTACCTTGATGAATTGTCCCTTAATAATTTTAACAAGTAGAATCTTGAACCACTTGTTTGTTTGCGAACCAAACACACACATCAGACACGAACGCATTGTGAGTATGAATCATGGAACAGCTGAGAAGAAACATTAGTTGACATCATGCATGCCCCGAAACAAATCCAAGACAGCGTCTCTAACTTAAGAATATATGCATGTCTGTTTGGCGTCACTGTCGTAAATATAAAGAAAGACGGCGATGCCAGGTCTGACATGTTGTTTGAATTGTGTTCGGAAGGTGGAACGGTGAAGGCTTGCTTGTCCCAAAAATGGGAACAAAAGTGAGAATCTGGCACAAGCAGGATCGTACGAGCTATGCATAGCCTAGCTAATGCACAAAATATGCTAGGATCTCCTCGTGTACATGCAAGTTTGTGGCATCGTTGGTCTCACGTTGTTTTCGTTTGTGTTTCGAATCTGTGAGGTCGTGCAGTCGGCGGACGGATTGTCTTGAACGAGGGCTCCTCAGGATGCTCCATCCATAAATCACGGATCCGTAATGCTCGATGAGAAGACAGGAAGACTTTGACATCGCTAGTTGTTGGTGTTATTGGCAAACATATGGTCACTTCTGCAAGCTGGCAAAAAAAGATCTCACTGGTTTCGCATCATTCCAACGTGTTTCCTGTCAACGCTAGGGTTATCATCACTCCCACGAATTTGTATTACAAGTGTCATTGTGGTCTTCTCTGGGGCCTGTCATCAGCGTCATGGTCTTCGTTAACCAGATTTCTTGAATTATCAATCATCATCATACTGGTTGCATCATCTCTACAACCATCGCAGCCACTGTGGTCAATATCCCTCATGCCGTCATCATGAGATGATGCACCCATTGAGGTGACAAACTACTTGGGTGAGGAAAAGGTGCCTAGCGCAGCGCAGTGGAATCAGCGCAGTGCCCAGTGACCTCAACCTCTGTGTGAAGGTTAGGCAATGGGAATGCATCTGATCTGAGGCAATTCATGCGAAAAAAACGCGCTTCTCCTACAAGACCAAGATTGCAGGTGCATTCCCGCATTTTCGCTTGTTGGCTGCATGATGTGTTTTGAAATGGTGCAAGGACCGACGGATCCGCGGACTTCAAGACAGGCGTGTTTGATTCAGAATTCTATGCTGCTGAAAGAAGTGTTGATGAAATGACTGGTGAAGCAACATTTCAAGAGTTTTCAAGTTCATCAACTGCGCCAGTGGCTGGTCGTGAAGCAGAATCTGATGCGAATTGGCTGTGGAAAAAGGGATCGTTGCAGGAGGAACTTTGCAGGAGTCATATGGAAATCAGTACAATGGATCGGGGTCAAACTCAAATCCAATGATCCAGATCTTCAGGTCTCAAACACGGGCTTTTACACAATCAGCTTTGTTGACCAGCTGTGTTGACTATGCAGTTGAGCCATCTCAAATCCGAACTCCTGGTGGAAACTCGAAGCCGCCACTCATGAGATTCTAGTATGGTACTTCCTTGCAACTTTCTGGAGCAGAGCACTTGGCCACATTTGCCTTTGTATTTGTATGTATTTGTGCTCCTGCAGCTTTTTCACTTCTCAGAAAGCAATGACAAATGGTCTCACCAAATCCAACTGGAATTTAAAGCACGCTGAGGCAACAGGCCTTTATTTTCCCATGCAAAGTGAGCTGGCAGATCGATAGGTCGAAGCTGACACGTGTAGTGAACTTTCGAAACTTGCCAAAGCGCACATGCCGCGTTTCTCTCCAGGGTCTGATCAGACCAGTTTTTCCCACGTGGAAGACGGCGCATTCAGAACAGCCCAACAGCAGCCCAGAAGCTTCGGCAAATCATTGGTTCATTCCACAACACCTGTAGCCTTATTTTTGTATATTTTTGTAATTTGAAGACTTCTTGGATCCTTCAAGATGCACGTATCAAAGATTTTGAAAGGTCTAAAACAGAGAGTCGAGGAAGCACGCTACACCAGTAGCAGTCATCCAGAGCAGGTGACTTTGTTCAGCCTCTGAGGATTGGCTTCGCTGGTTTTTCCGAGCCGCTGAGCAGTCTGAGCATCGAATTCGGGTCGAACACTTAGTCGAACACGTCTTTTTATAGATAGCATTAGATAGCTCTGTTTCTATCAGAGGGACTCGAACCAGTGAGTAATGTGATTCTCTTGACACCTTCGCAGTTGATCACTCAATTTGTTGAGAAGCTCTGTGGAGTTCCCTAAGCCACAAATTTTTGGACTGACTGCTGGCTGGATTTTATTTCCACATCTTCTACTGGTAGTGTCAGATCTGACCACTTGCAGAATCGAAGCATGTTGCCCAGCGGGCGGTCTTGAAGACAGACCCTCCCAGGGAGTATGAGTTTTTGAAAGATGGTGCCAGCAGGCAAAATCAGCTTGGAAAGTGCTGGGGCATGCTGGGGCATCATTTTGACCGAGGGGGCAGGCTTGCTCTTGGCACAGAACGGTGGGTGGTAAGAATGAAAACAGGGCAAAACAAGGAACACAGGAACCGCTGAAGACAGTGTGACAAGAGCTGCCAAGTCTTGAGAGGTCATACGGAATATATCTGTGGGTTTGACAATCTTAAAAAACATGATAAAACCGCGTGATTAGAATTTGTAGCTCTTGTCTCTTATTAGATTCTTTGCCAGAACGGAGCTGTTCCTTCAAAATTGCTTTTAACCTTGTGAGTGTTGGTGCGGCGAAGCACTACAAAGTCCTCTTGCGGATTGGGTACGGGTTGGGTTCTGTCTTTGCTTCGGGTGGGATGCCAGGGGTTGTGGTGCGGACTTCAGCAATTGCATGTCCTTCGTGTGGCTCTTGGGGTTTGACCCAAGGGTGTCTCTTAGAGGCTGCAGGATGTTTGAGTCCTGTGCACGCGTGAAGGGATGGAGTTGTGGAACGATGCATCGTAATTTTGAAGCGGCAGTGGAGGTGGTCTTGCTGGCGATGCTTGTGTTCTGCTTTGTTCGTTGTTTGTCTTTGTTGGCTGCCATGTCGTGTTCCTCTTCACGGCTTTTTCATTCTGTTGCGTTTGTTTGATGGAATCAGCCCTCTTCTCTGCTCCTTGCGTTGTTTCTGGTAGTTCGCGTTTCTCTTCAGTGGTTTCAATGGTTGCCCGCTGCCTGTGTCGCGATTACCCGACTGGGTGATGTTTTCGGTGCAGATAGTGGCGTTCTTTTGTTTCTTACTGATCTCTTGGTATCTGCGAGTCAAGCCGAAGAATGCTGTCAATCCGGGATGTGCACATTCTAGTGATTGATTCTAGTGCAATTCACAGGCAATATAGAAAAATGTCTCTTCTTATTGCTTTTTTTTTCAGCACTGCGGATTTTGACACATACTCAAGCGAACACGCATGGCTGATGAGTTACACGAGAGGTCAAAAAGCAAGGTCTGAAGTCTCTCCCTTACACTGAGAAACTGCAGAGTTAACTCGCACACACTTGGAAACACCCCGAAGGGAGAGGATCAAATGAGATGAAATGAGCAAGGTCATCAAAATCAAACTCAAAAACTCAAAACATGACAATGTTCCAGATTGCGGCCAACGTGCATGACATGAATAACGGCGAGGTGGTTCTTGGGTTAGCCATATCCCATGTCCGGTAAACTTTGCAGGTTTGTCCAGTCGGCCAAGCTGGATATCCCAGTGAAATGCTGTGGCCCCCCCTCCTATCACAATTCAGCGGTGGCTGCACATGCACATGTTATTTGTTGACCCTTTATTGCAGGGCTTTCCACACACACACAAACTTAGATTGGAATCAACAAATACCTCAGCATGAATTTGGCTTGCAACACATGATAGGAAATCAACAAAAGTCTTGTTGGATGCATGTATGTGCGGTAAAGCTAGACAATCCTCGTGTATCGCATGGAAAACACAATACGGAGTGCCACAGCAGGAAATGTGAAGCTATCGTAAAATAGACGAAACTAATCAACTGAGTGCCAAAACGCGACATCATGATGTGAGTTCCAAATATTCACAATCTTGAAGGTGAAAATGCAGCCCAAGCATTTAATTTGCCTTGCATGCATAAACCCAACAAATATCCACACTATAAATTTAATCATGTATGCTGTATGTATATATGTATACAACTATCTACTGTATCCACCTAGTTACCTACCTATCTAAATGTATATCTATCTATCTACCAATCAATCTATCAATCTATCAATCAATGAATCAATGAATCAATGAATCAATGAATCAATGAATCAATGAATGAATGAATGAATGAATGAATCAATCAATCAATCAATCTATCTATCTATCTATCTATCTGTCTATCTCTCTATCTACTGTATCTATCTCTCTATCTACAGTATCTATCTCTCTATCTACTGTATCTATCTCTCTATCTACTGTATCTTGCTCTCTATCTACTGTACCTATCTCTCTGTTGACTGTATCTATCTCTACTGTATCTATCTCTCTATTTACTGTATCTATCTCTCTAACTGCCTACTGTATCTATCTATATCTATCTGCTGTATCTATCTACTCTATCCATCTACTCTATCTATCTACTGTATCTAGTGTATTTGCTGTATCTACCATATCTGCTGTATCTACGGTATCTACCTATCTATCCCTCTATCTCTCTATCTATCTGTCTGTCTGTCTGTCTATCTACCTATCTACCAATGTACTTATCTAGGGCGTTGGCGGAAGTTTCAAAAATAGGAAACCTATAGGAGAGGTGAGTTGTTGTGAATCACGGATGGGAGAGCGAACGGATTGATGGACCGAAAGGTGGTTGGGATGTCGATCTATCTATCTATCCATCCATCCATTTACCTGTCTATCTGCCTATCTGTCTATTTATCTCTTTATCTCTCCATCTATATATCTATCTACCTATGTTTCTAGTCTAGTTGTCTGTCTACTTATCGATCTGTCTATCTACCTATCCACCTATCTGTCTTTCCATCCATTTGCTCAGCTCTCTACCTGTCTATGCAGCCGTCTATCCATCAAACATCGTCAGTCGGACCGGTGTAGGGTTGCAGAAAATTTTAGCGGTCAGAAACAACACACACACACTTTGGTAAACTCCATAATGGAGAGGGTGAAATGAGATGAAATGATAACCGTCATGTCGTGTTGTTACATTAGCATGTCATGTCATGTCATGTCATGGCATGTCGGCATGGG
>Ga0126342_10008020_pt1 | contig 18890 bp, 12 predicted proteins | sample Cyp1metagenome_FD_92528 | JGI IMG/M metagenome (GOLD analysis project Ga0126342, IMG submission 92528) | Coral microbial communities from Lord Howe Island, Old Settlement Bay, Australia - Cyphastrea 1 metagenome | ecosystem: Host-associated > Invertebrates > Cnidaria > Coral ... | reverse complement strand
TTTTTTGATCCATGGGTTTTGCCTTCATTTCGTGATAGTTTCCTTGTGTTTTCTCATGTTTTCTGGATTTTGTTTTTTTTTTGATCCCTATTTGTTTTTTTTTGATCCTTATTTGTTTTTTTTTTGATCCTTATTTGTTTTTTTTTTATCCTTCTCCCCCAAAAAATGGGGAAATCATAGGTTGACCATTCACCACCATTAAGATCCATTAAGCATCTCCCTTCTCTAGCCATTTTGGTGAAGAATCACCATTCATGTGGGTAAAACAGAACATATGAAACATCCAATGTTTGATTCAAACTAAATGTGAGTGATGGATTCAAACTAAATTTTTCTCATGTTCACATCCACTCTAAATCAAGATTCTAATGAGAAAATGATCAAACTAAATGGGGGATTACCGACAGATTACCAACAAGCCATGTTTGATGAGCTAATAAACCAACCATGACTAGGAGATAAGGGGATACCGTCAACCATATGGGGATGTTTGACACATTATGGATATGTGTATATATATATAGTGTATATATAGTAGATATATATATAGTGTATTTTTTCTCATCGCTCATAGGGACTGTTCTCAGCCGCGGCGAAGCATGTTGAATTCATGTGGTTCAGGGGGACATCATTGCTAATGCACACAGTCAGGTCCAATGTGTGCCCCGAACTCTGTAACTGTCAAACGGCGGCAGATCTCTTGGAATAAAAGTGGCATCTGCACAGAATCCTGACCTGGGGCGATGCACGTTGCGTTCCAGGTGGATTCAGCCAACGCCGCACATAGGGCTGGCGGGTATTCCTTGAGATGAGCTGTACGAAATTGGCCGCTCTGGTCTTTGCCTATGTTGACAGACCTGGGGTTATCTGGCGTGACATGCCATTTCCTCAGGATTTGAATTAGATCTGGTGAATTAGCCGCAAGGATCGTAGTGGGCTTTCGGCTCGTGGCCCCAAACAAGCCTTGCGCAAAATCTATCCTCTGTACATTCGGCAGCCTCAACAGCAGCTGGATGATCGGTGTCTTCCAGATAGATGGAGAGCCTTCTTCTTCAGGTTCTGCCGGGTGTTCAAGGAGCCCCTGTCGCCCAATCATGGTCAACGCAAAGATGGCCTCTACGCAGAAGCTCAGGAGCACATTGCCGTCCAAAACCGCACATAGCTCACGAAGTCGCAAGGAGGCCATGCCCCACAGCTCTGTCGCAGATCGAACTGGTCGCGGAGCTCGTCTGTGATCGCTCGCAGTCATGGCCACACCACGTGCTTTGGAAAACGTGCAACAGGGGGGACCCCCCAAAAATCCGTGGACAAAGCCCTTGAAGATATGGGACAACCAAAACCCCCGTGTTTCCGGGTCAGCCAAGTCACCATACTTACTGTCTATGACTATGTCTAAAGAGACAACATACAAACTCATTCCCTCTTGGCCTGTGGAGAGCAAACTTTCCAGATACCACTGATAGTCGCCGGGACGGCGTCTGCCACTGAAGGCATGCAGAATGATGCGCTCTTTCCCGATGGGCCCTGGGATAGAAGTGGGTGTCCACACCGTTCCTTCTTGAGCAAGCAAGGTATCACACCAACATTCATAGTGTCCCAGTCGCTCGGGGATCGTCTGCTGCTTCTTGCCGTTCACATTGAGAAAAGCCCATTGTGCCGGATCGCTCAATCGGTCCAGCATCCTGTGCATGTTCACAATGGAAAAGCCAGTGTCCTCCTCAATCTCAGAGTTGTAGTGTTCTCGCAAGAACTGAAGCGTAGCGACATAGTCCGTCCATGAGATGGGAAAGCTCTCAATCCTTGCCCGCAGATCTCCTTCCATCTGTGCAAAATCTCTTGGGAGGCTGACACAGTCCAGGATCTGAGCTATGAGCTCACCATTCTCAAGGTCACGTGCCCTGCGAGGCCCAGGGCGTTGAAGGGGTCCCTGCGCCTGCAAGTGCGGTACCAAGCCATCATGGCGCTTCTGCTGCTCTTGGCAGAGCTGAGAGCCAATACCTGGGACCGGCCGGCACCAACGTCGTTCTCCTTGTAATTGTTCTCGGCATGCGTCAGAATGCCGGAGATGAATCTGTACTCTGGCCACTGTGTGGTATTCCTTCAAACACGCCGGACATTGAGAAGTATCAAACAAGTATCGGTTGGGATTGATAACTCCATGCACCTTGAAAAAATGGGCCCCTTCACCGGCTCGATTGATGCAGCGAAGTTTGCACTGCATGCATCCATAGTGCTCCTCTTTCTCAAAAGGTACTTGGTAGGTCGGTTCCGCCACCGACAAATGCCCATGGTCTTGAAGATTCTGGAAAACTCGCTGATGAAAATCAGCTATCCACGTGCGATTCTTCTGCTGCTGAATGGCATGTCTGAAAGCTCTGGCCACAAGTCGCTTCCAGTAACCGCCATGATAGCGTAGCAGATACTCCCATGCTGGGAAATGTCTCTCTGGATCCTGTAAAGAGCTACTATTCCAGAGTTGCTTCCACATCCAGTGCAAGTCATCTCGCACAAGTTCACGCCAAGGAAGATCATGGAAAAAGAGCCCCCACTCAACAACCTCTTCGCATTGATAGAGCGTACTCAAATATCGGAGTCTGGCTCTGCGCAAAAGCTCGGTTGGCGATGGCAACTCAGCTCTGGCCAAAACTTGATCATCTGTGACTGGCGCATCATGCGGTAAGCGCAAGAATCTCTTGTACAGCTTCATGATGCCATGATGAAGAAGGAGTTTGGATCTCTGATCTGGGAGATGCCATGATTCCATGCCGAATGTGAGTGTGCTCAGGACCAATGACTCAAACATCTCTTTCCTCTTTGAGAAAGCAATCTTGGGGTTGTGAAGCAAGAGCTTGCGGTGTCTGGACAATGCCTGGTGAGCTACAGCAAGGCGTTGTTGAGCTTCTTTACTTTGGCTACCTGAATGATGAATGATGCCACCCAAGTGCTTGTATGCTCCTACCACATGGATCTTAAAGCTGGTGTGCTCGCCCAATGCAAAAAACTGCTGTCCATTCTGAGGCCCAAAGAAATGCCGTCTCCATTTCCGAGAGCCCCTGCCACGGAGTGCAAGTAAGAGCTCTGTCTTTCCAGCGGCTAAATTGGGCGTCATGCCATGGTTACAGCAACTCTCCAGCAAAGTGCTGACAAGTGGACCCAACTTCTCAACCAGCTGATCGCTCGTGCTTGCGGACACACATACTGCAAGATCATCCATCCAGTTTGGCCCTAAAAAGGGGCGCTCGGTGTTGGCTATGACCTCATGGTCATAAAGGCTCAAACCCTGGAGGAGAGGAAATGCCTCGAGCGCTGCTTGTGCGTGGAGGTCCTTCTCGACTTCCTTGAGCACTCTACTCCACAAGAATCCGAACACCACGTCAGCATAACTGTCGCCCGGTCGAGACCCAATGGTCGTCCGGACCATATCTTGCTGATTACGCATTTGAAACCATGTGTCAGTGTGGATGGCAGTCACATAGTTTTGGATGTAGCCAGGCAGACCTGCCTGCTCCAGTGCGCATGGTTCTCGTAAATGGCAATAAAGCTCCTGAAGAGTGCCGGCGGGCAGTCGGAGCCGCCGTACAATGACCGCCAACTCCTCATCCGTCCAATCAACCTGGAGCGCAAGTGGCCTCAAAACTCTGTAAAAGGCTTCGCGCAAATCAAGGAATAGCACCCCACTGCTATGGCCTCGTTGGCGGTCAATTCGGAGAAAAGAGCGTACCATATGGATGCCCATGCCAACTGGAATGTGCGACCTGCCTCCTATTTGTTGGGATTGCATCCATTGCTCATAGAGGCCTGAGTGATGCTGTCGCAAAGCTCTATGCAAGGCTTTCCCCTGATGTGAGGAAATGAGCAATGATCGGTATGATGAGCAGGTGTCCTTGGCTCCCTTGCCTTTCCATGCCTGTACAAGGTAGCCTCCCTTGTGGGACAGATCCTCCTGCCCATGTAGGGCCAGCTTGAGCAACTGACTGTAAGAGGCTTTGGCCAGCTCTGCGGGATGTGTCCGGCACAATTCAGGGGGAAGTCCATCCTGGCCAATAGCTTTTCCACTGGCGACACGGGCAAAAGCACGCTCAAGGTCGCACAAGGAAGGCAGCTCATGGAGCGCCATCTGCATGTTCGGCTGCTGAAATCTCGCCAAATTGGCTCGCCACTTGTTCCGCAGCGTGTCCGGCTGGCATCTCACCCCCCCTTCCATGTCACTGAAGAATTGAATCCACCGATCAGAAGCTTGCTGAGGCGTCACAGCAATAGATCCATCTTCTTGTTTTACTGCTGGGAACACCGCTGTGATCTGTTTCTTGGGGTTTGTGGGCCCGGCAATCTGCTTGACAACCTTCAGAATTTGCCCTGCCGGCAGATCCTGCGGGAGTTCATCAATCTTAGTCCGGAGATGTTGGAACCGCGCAAAGGAAAGCGCTCTTTTGAGCTTGGCCGTGCAAGCGCGAAGCTGGGCATACAAATGGACATTGCTACAGAGGAGCGTGGCCTGATACCTCTGTGATGTCTCAAGTTGGGTGGCATCCTCTGCATCACATTTCCACAACTGGAAGCAAAGCTGCATGAAATTCTGTCTGCTTCTGGCCCGTAGCTCTTTGAGGCGTGATCTCAAGGCAAGCTTGTGGCTTCGAAAGGTCCAAATTTCCTCTGTGATGTAGGACTTTTTTGGGCCCTGTTTGCGTCGAGGACACTGCTCTGCGAGATGATGTAGTATCTTCGTGTTGTAGTGTTGGACGTGGGCCTCAATGTCGCAGGACCACTCAGGCACCTTGTAGTTGCTGAGGCTAGCAGCAAGGCATCCTCGACGTATTTGATCACGGTCAAAGGTTGCCCCTTGTTGGGACCTGTGTTGAGGCACCAGCGCCTGACTGTACCATTCTAGCTGTAGCCCAACAGCATTATGGTCATCCGTGGCGGTGCCAAGATCCATGGTGTCCAATACGGCAGAATATACACATTGTTCACCTTGAGCAACAGGAACAGCAACATAATCAATGCGAGAACCGTGGCATCCATCCGGCGTGGTCCATGTGTCTCCATGCCCCTCATGTATCGGGAATGTTCCAGGGAGGCAAAGGTCATGTTGCTCCAGGAAATCCTGAAGAAAGCAGGTGCTAGATGTCACCTTGTCATCTCGGGGTCCCACATGCTGATTGTCACAGGGTCCAGAAGATGCGTTGGCATCAATCATGACATACAGCTTCTCATCGACCCTCATGTCACATTCAGAGATCCTAGTTGACAGTTGCTGCCACCATTGCTCACGATCCTGTCTGCTATATCCGCTGTGCGGTGCATGTGCAGCAACAAAAATCGCGCAAAAGTAATCAGCTTGGGCACGTACGATCAGGATCTTGGGATCTGCATGCAACACAACAAAATGATGTTTGGCGAATCGTAGGGCTTTCCTCCCCTCATACCCATAGGGTCTGTCAAGGTCAAACCACAGCTCTGTTCCATAGAGACCTTTGTAGTGGCCTGAGCTGATTCTCAAGACATTGTCGCTCATGCCACACATTTGAATAGTTCGGGCCTCTTGAATGCCCAATACTTGTAGGCCATGAGCTTTGAATTGTTCTCGTAAGTACTGGATCTTGCCGGGATATCCACATTTATCCTCTCCCTGTCGTTGCAGAGACTGAACATTGGCTGTAGCCAGGCTGAGGGTCAGTCTGATGTTGCGCTGCCTGTCTCTTCTCGGAGGTGGATCATCCGCCTGAAATGGCTTCGGAAGCTCCGGTGCCGCAGCATTGAAACCTTCTTGGCATAGTGGCGGAAGGCCAGCGTCATGGCTCAAAAACATCCACATGAAGGGGAGGAGAGGTTTCCATCGATGGAGTGATGTCGGATGTCGAGGCAAATAGTATCCAGCTGTTCTAACTTTTTTGGCCAAGTGGTCGGCCAAATCGTTCCATGGGTCATCAGCATGTCCTCGAACATGGCGAACTTGCAGCATGTCGGCAGGAAGGAAGGCCGCCAAGGCCTGTTGGACTCCTCTGAGACAGCGGAAGGTTTCGTCATAACAATGGACACCCATCTGGCCCGTAGTCTGATGGCACGTCGTGTGCGAATCGCTACAGAAAATGGTGGGCGTGAAGTCATTGGTCGTCAATCTCCAGAAAGATGCCCAGAACATCGCCTCGCGCTCAGCTGCGTCAGATCCTGTGTGTTTGGTGCCTAGATAAGCTGGGCTTTCAGGATCGTAACGCACTGGCTGTGCTTGCCACCCTAGAAATTGGACATTCGAACCTCCTTCCTCAAGGTATTGCTCTGCAAGTACCACAAATGCCCAGGAGTCTGGGTATCCTTGCTCATCTGTCATGAGCGGAGGTTGATGTCGTAGGCCTCCGATTGAAGAGCCATCGGTAAAGATGACAAGGCGATCAATTCTGTCGACCTTCCCACAATGCAAAAGCGCTCTTTGTGTGGTCTCTGGCAAGTCCTGTGGATCCAAGTCTGGGCACAAAGTCTCATTGCCACTATTGAAAAAACTCTCCAGTTCCTGTAGCGTGCAGCCCAATGAGGAACTCGCACAAAATGGCCGATCTTGTCGCGACGCAACTGGCTGCCTGTCCGGCCAAGGTGTCGAAGTGCGCACCGTCATTACAGAGGGGAGTTCTGGCTTGTGGCAGATGAAGACTACCCTTCTAACACTGTCCCACACAGCGGTGTCTTCAAGAATGGCAGCTTTTGGACACCCTCGCTGATGGAGTAGTTTCATGTGATCTTTGGTACTGAGGGGTCCATGTGTGCTGGTATGAAGAAACATCAAATCAGGGTCATGGCCATCCTCAGATCCATAAACATAGTGAATGGTCTGCTCCTGGGAGCGCCATTGAACATTAAAGCAAACATAATGATCGTGCCCGCCGAATTGGATGACTTTGCAGCGATGACCCCATGCAAGCAGTTCAAAGGATACTTGGTCCGCAGAACCTGGTGTCGGTACTTCGACATGTGATGGTATGTTCAAATTGTCATGCCCTGCCGTCAAATAGGCGATGGTCGAAGATGGCACAAGGTCTGCACCCTCTGTTCCACAGTCCGAAGCAGTGCCATTTGATGGCATCGGAATTAATTCGTCAAGTGAAAGACGCGTGGGTGTTGGAGCGTCCAGAGGCCGACAGGTATGAGCCACCAGCCTGTCTGTTTGGCGCCTCGGACCTGCTTCATCAGTACGCTGTGGTCTTGTTGTTTGCAGCACCACGACCTCTTCATCCTCATGTGCTGCAAGAGGAGGATCGATCTGCACGGGTTCCTGCCTATATACATGGATGGCAAAGCCATCGCCACCGGACATTGCATGCACTGGATCAGAGGTCAATGGTATCTCATTCCATCTGTGGAAGATCTGACATCTGTGATCTTGGCAAATCTGTTGAAATCCTAGTTTGCGCACTAACCAAGTCCCACTGACTTGAGGCCGACAGGAGATTGCTGCATCAAACTGGGGAAACGTCGGGTCTGCAGGCATGGGATAGACAGATACCAAACCTGAGAACCTGTGTTCTTCGAGCCCTTGAGACAAGATTAGGTCAAAAGCAAGGTGCTGCTCATGCGTTGATCTGAAAGGTCTTGGCTTAACCACATGAATGGCAACCGCCTCAAATGGTACAATGCGATCAAACCAAAGGGCCAAAATCTGGGATTGCCACAGCTGTGGCGCTCCTGCAAGATGCAGGAATCGAGCAATCCTAGACATCCGACGGTGGACATGATGAATGTACCAGACTCGGACCACTAGGTCCTGCAGAGTCCTGTCCGTATGAAACCTGTCAGCTTGCAATTCAGTCATCATTTCAAAGGCAAACGGTGGTGTCAGAACCGGTGCACCTGCCATGGTCGGGATGGCAACCGGAGTCAGCTGCTGTGCTGTGTCATTACTTTGATCAGGCGACCCAGGTCTGGGGTAGTCATTCAGCCGATGGTCATGCGGCTTGCCAAAGAATACATTCTGCACCGGGCCACGAAGACACTGCAAATTTGGCCGCCCGGAGATTGAGAGCAGGCTATGGGTTTCAGTGTCAGTAGGAACATACTGTGTCGGTACAGGCAAGTGCCTCATGAGTACATCAATGCTCATGCCACTGCGTCCAGGAATGGGTGCTCCAAGTCGTAAGGTCAAATCCTTGTACCAAGCAAGACATGAAACCACAGGCACAGTGCCAAAACAAGCCTCTTCAATGCCAAATGCTCTCGCGAGATGTTCAAGCAAAATATGCTCGTGTGTCGTGATAGCCATTTGATAGGCAACAGATTGCAAGGCTCGCTCATCAAACAGGGTGACAATGCTTGTTACCCACGTGTCAACAGGCCTCTGAATGATAAGGACGTGAGCTGCTACACTTCTGTCGGCAGTATAAGGCATCGGTGTGACAAGCTGAAATTCAAGTTCTTGACCCAAGACTACTTGGTCTTGCCAGATTTGCCACATTTGCCTTCTCCAGTCATGCAAGTCTTGTCTCAAGTGAACCCGCCTTGGTGCGTGGCCATGCGGATGCGGCCACTGATGATCAACAAACCAGACCAACACAGGACTAGAACGTTCTTCACCTTCCCACGCAGCGGCAATCTGATTCCAAGCTTCAAACAGGTCCTGAATGAACTCGTCCTGTGCATTCAAATCCCATGGGATGCCTGGAACAAAGGCTGGCGCATCAACGTGAAATTGAAATGGAGTGCTTTCATGGGATTGCTCAGGTAAATTGATACCGCTCCACCTGGGCATCCTGGCCGGCCAGTTATCACATACGTGCATGAGGGAAGTCACGTCATGATCATCCGACACTGGTTCACGGCTTTGCATTGAGCGGTCACTAGGGTGCGGGACTTGGTCCCAATTCACGATGTGCATTTCAAAATGCGCACCATTGGTTGGAACTAGGGGATGATTTTCTTCAAGCGACTCTCTTCCCAAAAACCCCACACACAGGACCGACCTAGATTGACACTCATATTGAAAGCCAGCATGACGGAGCAGGTCAGCTAATACAATCTGCCGGGAAATTACAGCTGCACTCGTTTGGTGTAGCTGAGACAGTTCGTCATGGAGGAATGAACTGAGCAAAATTCCTCTCTGCCCTTGATCAATTCCTTGATGCAAGAATATGATGCAACTGGTCATGCTCACTCTCAGGGTGTGCTACACTAACTTCAAAGGTTTGACCCGGCTGGATCTTATCCCTCCAAAGCTCACGAATTTGGCTATCCCAGGTGTGTCTATGAGGAGAGAGCACAAGAGGACGCGATTGGTAGCATGTTGGCCATAGGGGAGCATGTACATACCATGTTGTGAAACTAACAGTGGCTTCCTCTTCTGATGCAGCAAATACTGGGGACAAGTTGTACCAAACCTCAAATAGATCATCTAGATGCCGGCCATCTACCATCTCGGTGGGTTGTAGATGGTTCAGATTGGCAGCAGGAGTCTCATACGGACATTCTGGTCTGTCGATCATTCTGTCTCCCAAAAGGCGCAGCATGCTTGAAAATATAGTCTGAAGATGCTCTGTCTGCGTCGTCAGTCTTCCATGCGCAACTTGTGATCCAGGATGATGATCAGGCAAGGACTCTGGGTCCTCCATCAGCATGACAACTCTTTCGCCCCCCATTCGTTGAAGAAAGTTGGCTACATCATCGCGTTCTTCCTCCTTTCTAGTGAACGTGTCTCCTGCGCTGGCAGCATGAGCATGGCCCAGGCAGTGTGGCGGCTGGACGTGTAGTTCAATGCTGATTGCAGTGTAGACATCGTGTCTGATGTATTGGTCAAAGTGCTGGATTCCAGCCATGGCTGTGCATCGATTTGTGTCGCATACATGATTGATTCCTAGATGATCGATGATGTCATTGGTGCAAAGCCATCTGGGAAGAGAGTATGCTTTTTGATCGATCCGATCCCCATGTGGTCCATGCAGGAAAGTAGTGATGATACCTGCAACAACTGCTTCCCGCGGGTGCTGTTCAATCATCAGGTGAATGGAATCAATGCGAAATCTGTCATTCCATGGATAAGGCGAAACTACATTGATGTGCGTGAGCACATCTTGTTGGAGCTGTCTTGTCCATGGTGCCAAGATGTCTTCCCGCCATTGGTCAGACTGTGCTGTCAGGCGGACAGCTTCAGGTTCTTGGCATATTTTGGCTGTCTGATGGTTGATGAGCCAGGTCCAGACATAGAGTACTTGACCTTCTTCCTCCATTTCAATCACAGCATTTTTCTCAAAGTACTCTGTGATCTGGTCTCGCCAGAGGCGCTCCATCCTGCTTGGCATTGTCCTAGGAATTGTCAGTGGAGATGGAAGGACATCTGATTGGGCAAAGTGTTCGTTCGAAGCACTTGCCCTTGCTGGTGTCGAGCCGATTTGCATCAATGTGGTCGAGTCTTCCTCGTGCATTTGCTGTATGGCCATGATAGTAACTGTGATGGAGTCTCCTGGTTGGAGCAAAACAGCTTCATGTTCAGGCCATGGTGCTGTGCCAGCTTGAAAATGACATGTGCGTGACGAGCAAATTCTCCGCAGACCTAATATGTCAATGGGATCATTGTGATCAGCATACTGCGGAACAAAGGCTGCTGCATGCCAAATCCGTCTATGCACGGGATGATCAAAAACCGCAGTCAATAAGGTCGGAATGGCGTCACCTTCCCCTTGGACTAGCAAGATATGCCCCACAGATTGCTGTTGAGACTCACTGGGGGGTGTTGGCAAGACCAAATGCACCCAAGCCGCACGACTCTGGTCGATGACATCACTCCAGAGATTGCGCAAATCATTGTACCAGTGTTGGCGAAAGCTATCCAGCCTCAATATACGCGATTCAGAATTACGGGGATACCTGTCATGATGTAGGAACCACGTCGTCCAGTACTGTACAGGCCCTTCATCCTGAAATTCAATCACAGAACAATGATGAAAGGTGTCACGCAATGGAGTCAGCCAGTTGGTGTTGATGGGCGGGATAGTGCGTCCAGTTTGCAATACTTGGGCAGCCCTTTGTCCATTGGTAATTGCCAAGCTGGGAAAAGTGGCACTATGCATCTTAGGTCCGCCTTGATGAGCATCTTGTACATCTGCTGAGATCTGAAGCAAGCTTGAACCTGTCGGGACAGACCCCTTCCCAGGAGAGCGCCCAGTGGCAGTTCGCTGTCGCTTCGAGGATGGATCTGTGAAATCACATACACGAGTTGCAGCTGATGCCTCATTGCGACCTTTCGGTGGCAAAACTATGACTCGCAGATATATTCCATGCGTGAGCTCACGTGGAGCCTCATCATCCTGATCCCAGAAAATTCTATTAAGGAAAAGGAGGCATGAAGTTTCTGGGCTGTCTCTGTTGCATATCGCGTCCAAATGCAAACATTGCAGCACAGTGGATCGACTAGCAAATCGAGGAAGCCGAAGGACTTGACGCGGCGGAGGTTCTTGTCCGACATTTGGCTCCTCAAACACAATGTCGACGACTGCCAGTTGATCTGGTGCGCCAGGTGGAATATCACCAACTCTTTGTAGAATGATGGCCTCTTCCTCGACGTGTTGATCAATCAAAGGAACTTGCACATGATGAAAACCAATCGCGAGGTCCCGGTGCAGTCCGACCTCTCGTAGTACATCCAAAAGAATATTGGTGTATGTCGTCCACCGAACGAAACAATGTCGCGCTGGTTGCATCAAGCCAAAAACATGCAGTCCTTTCAGATCTTCTTCGTCAAAGCTAGAGCCAGCAAGCTGAGAGCTTTCTTCTGCAGATTCTTCTGGTTCATCTGCATCATTCGAGTCAGGGCTGAGTTGTGTGGTTGTTTCTTCGATGCTCACATCATTGTGCGAACTGGAAGCAGAATGTGCGTTCCTGAAGCCACGTGCTCCTTGGAGATCTTGGAAAACCGCAACAAAGGAATGTCCATTTTGCATCCAGTGCGCAGGCTCATGGCCAATGGGTATATTGACTCCTCCATGGAAAAGATCACAGGCATGAGACTGTAAGATTGTTTCTGCATTGGCTGCTCTAAGAATTTCCAAACCACTCACATGCCGTGATAGAGAAGTCGCCCAAGTGTAGCTGCCCTGTGCATCGGCCGTAGGGGGAAACACTGTTGTGATCCCTCCGGCCTGTTCCGGGCCTCCTTGTGTAAGGATCAGGTCTGCATGTACCGGTGGTGTTCCTCGGAGAGCCCGAAGTTCAGGAAAGACCACCGCAATGTTCAGCACCGCATCGTTGTGAAGTTGATCACGCCAAGCCGTGATGAGTGCACCATGCCATCCTTCCGGTTGCATAGAAAGTATCACTTCCCGTGGGACAGTCCAAACACGTTGATGTACATGATGTAGATACCATGTCCGGACGTTGTAAGGCTGACCTTCCGGCAAACGAAGCAGGTTGTCACGCCAGAGATGCTGAAGGTGGTGAATGTATCCAGGCACATCTTGTGAAAGTCTCCGGTCAAGGAAATGCGTAGTTGATGCAGTTCCCAAGGAGCTAGATGATGCCGATTCATGCTGCCTGGGGCTGCATCCGTCATTCCTATGATCATCGGGGCAACGTCGAGGAGAAAAACCATGGCCCAGGTCGTTGATGGTAGTTGTCTGGAGGTGGAACTTTCCAGAGAAATCCTTCCCCTGAAGAACTTCAACTACTTCCTCAAACTTGACTGTACCTTTGGATTTCTGACGTCGAGGCGGCAGAACAAAGTCTTCACAACGAAGCGGCCCCCAGGCTCCAACTTCAATTGCTAGATCTTGTGCCAATTCAATTGCCATCCATGGAGACGTGAAGAAGGGTTCTTGCAAAACTGTGTGACTCCAATGCAGCAAAACTGCCTGATGGTCACATGTGGCCACAGGCCCTTGATGCTGGTACGCATTTGTCACGCAGCATCGGGCTTGCCAAAAGGCTGCATACTGGGCAAAGAGGCAGCCCCAGGCGCAGCTTCTGTTGTGGCCTCTGCAAGATCTTTTCGTGGTCTCTTCGGTTTTGGCTCGAGTCTGTCTGCTGACTCTGAGAGTTCCGAGAGGCTGTTGACCACCTGATTCAGTCCCTCCGCAATTTTCTGCGCGTTTTCGTCCCTTGGCATTTCCTCTTCTTCCTTGGTATAGGTCTCGTCCATTTCGTCCTCCGACGGCACCAGAATGCTCTCTTCTGTGCCGAGAGCCACTGCCCTCTTCTTGGCAATGTCCACCCGCCGTTGTGTTCGACGGAGATTGGCGGTGACCTCGTGCATCTGTGACTGGAAGGCCATCTCTGACGCCTGGAACTGCGCCGTGTATTCCTTCCACTTGATCACTGATTGCTGCAGGAAAACACGCCACTGGGACCATAGTTGGCGGCGTGCGCTTTCCACTTCCAACAATGTCTCTTTCGCCTTGCCATGTTCTCTGACAGCGGCTAAAAGGTCGTTGGTGCTCTCCTTGTCGTCCTTCTTCATCTCTGCATGAATCAAATCCTGAAACTCCGGAGAAAGATTGTCCTCTTTCTTGGAGGCCTTCACAATGCGGGCCAGCTTTTGTTGTGCACTGTTCTCCTGCTTCGGCAAAACCACAGAGGGAATCCCTGGTGGGACGGGAACTGAAGGCTGTGGAGCCATCGCCATGTTCGCAGGATCCAGCGGCGGAGGCATGAATGGCATTGCAGGAACTCCTTGAGCTACTTGAGGCATCCATGGCACTCCGTGAGGAACAGGTGCCGCCATCAACAAAGGCGGCGGCGGCGGAGGGATGCCATCTGCATGGGGAAATGCTGCAAGCCTTTCCCCTTCCCTTTCGAATCTGTCTGTGGTGCAGGACTCATCCACTGACCTGAAGATGCCCAAGAATTGCTTCCAAGATCTGCACGCGTGTGGGATTGTTGGTCCTTGGATGACCAAAAGTGATCTTGTCGCTTCTTCCGGGATCTCGGTCTGTTCTGAGTTCTTGGGCTCTTGGTGCGTTGCTGCGGTTGCTGCTCTTGCCATCCCGTAGCCTGACCATAAGCTGACCTCTGTTGTGCTCGGTGCGCACCAGGTTGTCCCATGCATTGCTCCCATGCTTGCCCACATAGATCGCAAAAGTAGGCCTGCGGGGATCTCATTTTTCTGCATGTGGCACAATACCACCCATTTTGCCCTGTATTCGCCATTGCTTGACGAATTTGGCGAAGGAACGTTGGATCCTTGGAATGGTGATGTTTCAAAACTTTCCAAAGATGCCCGAGATGATGGGGCTGTAGACGCGCAAATCCTCTGGAATGAAGGAACCACGCACGACGGGCTGTAGCCCTTCTCCGCCTGGAACTTCTGCGCTGCGTAGGAGTTGCCGTAGTCAACCACAAACAGGACCGCAAAGAAGTACCCGAGGAAAAAGCGCATGCACCTTCACGTCCGGGAACACGATGAAACAGGCCGCCACCCCAAGCGAGCCCGATCACGTAGAGGATCACAGAGAAGAAGTGCAAAAGCGAGGTGATGCCAACGTCCAGCCCAGGGATCGTGGCAGAGCACTTTGCGTAGGTTCCAAGTGAGAACCCGCGGGTGTAGACACCGTACCCGCTTAGGTTTATGGCAGCAGCGAGGGGATCTTTAAAAGGATCCAAAACCCTCCTGAGCCAGAACCTTTCTGACTTCACCAGCAAAAGTACTGGATGCGGTGGCCAACTTGACTCGCTTGCCTTGATTCGCTGACCCAAAATCATGTCATTTGATGCGTCGAGATGTGTCGAGGTCCAAGTATATTATATAAAAACAAACCTCTAGAAAAGCCCTCTATGACCTCGTCGACCTTCCCCACTGTTCTCGGATGTTGCCACTAGTTCTCGACTGTTCCTTCATGCGGGTATGCATGGATGCTTGTTGTTGATGTGCAAGAGACTACCAATTGATTCACATGTTTCCTTGGTTTGTTTTGCGAACACATTTCTGTACTTACGTATGTGTGATCTGTATGCATGGGTAAAATTATGATTAAATATGTGTATCTCAAAATCATATTGCAAATCCAAGGCACTGGTTTCGACAGGGGTCATTATGTAATGAGAGTTCGGAGGTCTATGTAATGCTCTTTTCGGCACATAGATATCACACGCCTACAAATAAACCAAACCCAAAACCCAAACCAACGTGCATCACTCAGAGGAAGTCGCGCAAATCAAATGGGGATAGCTAACCATGGCCAGATAACCCCCTATACATCATCCTGTATCTCGTAAAATGATTTTGAGATATGGCATGGCGATCCGTCTTAACATCATGGCAAACGTGGAGTCACGCACCTTCTGTGCAAAACTAAATTTTATCTTCAATCGTGCATCACTTGAAACCAGCCGTTCAAATCAAACCGAAGCATTTCTTCAACATGCCTCGTCATCCATCAAGCATGCAGTGAAGCCAGGTCTGGAAATCTGATACAGGTTTGCAGGAAAAATCCTGTGTGAGTTCGCTTTCCGTCCAGGACCTGATAACCCAATTTTTCCAAAACTGCTTTTGGCAAGTTGGCACTAGACTGTCCTCACCGATCCTCCATTTTACATGGTTGATCAAGTACCTGGGCCTGAGGTGGCTAAGCTGAGGTAGGGCACGAAGAAAAAAAAAACACAGCATCTATCAGTTGCACGAGTATCAGTTCCAACCCTCTCACTCTTCTGTCCAAGGCTCTTCCCTCAGTTTCGAAGCCCAAGACCACTGTGAGTTGGCGTTTTGCCGGCGGCTTGGCTGGCATTTGCTCCCTGGCAACACCGCCCATGTAGGTGGCATAGTGCTGTAGCTATCACTCTGGTGGCATTTCCTGCAGGTCTACATGGATCCCGACGTAACACAGTTCCAGCCAGGGGCAGCCAGTGGCCGAAACAATCCAGCTTTGCATGGGATATACCCTAGTCATATGGCAGTGTGTCAAAACCTTGTACCCCTGGTGAACATCAAAATAGCTGGTAAATGGATGTTCATCCCTCTAAAAATGTATCTATAGGTATTGATCCATAGTCATATATGGTTTTCCTTAGCATACATTGGCATACCCAGATGCGAACCATGGTGCTGGAATATTTACATATATTTACCTACATTTACCCCAAAAATGGCTCAGTTTTGTAGGGAAATATTCCCGCACCATGGTTCGCATCTGGGATACATTAAGCCACTACAATCAGGGCCTACTGGCTTAGCGCGCAGTACGAATAAAGGGATATCAAAGGGGGATTCAAGATCAACACTGTCCCCAGGGATAGCCAAATCAGGGATCTCGTTGGGCAATGGGGTAAACCGTGGTAAGTAGCCTCTGGTAAACGTTTACAATTTGCGAACTGGAAAATCACCATCTTTAATTTAGGTAAATCAACTATTTCTATGGGCCATGGCTTCAATAGCAAACTGTTAAATTACCAGAGGGTAGCCACTTTCAATTTAGGGGATGCACAAGTACGCTAGCCGCTAGCATATCCATTTGAATGAGATATCCCCGCGATGAATTGAAGCACAGCACAAAGTACGATTTTCCCGATTTCAACCTCCCATATCGTCCATAGAGCTGGTATTACACTCAAACGCATGTGACATCATGTGACCTAATTTATAAAATATTTATGTTGGTAATCTACTTGGTGGCTCATCCCACTTAGTCAGCAGGCTAGAATACCCTAGTTGTCAGTGGATGAAGCCTACTTATCCATACAAAAATCCCACATAAAACACCAGAGATATCCAGACCTAAGTGGGATGAGCCATGATTCGTTAAGGGATTCCATGAAGCCGTCTTACTAAAAAAGGTTCTATAGGATCACTGAAAGAGCACCGGAAAGTGGATCACCCCCGACCTCTCAAATACCATAAGTACCTTAAGTACCCATAAACCATAGTTATTGGACACTTATTGGAGTTATAAACCAACTTGGTCAATTTTTTTTCGCGACTCCTTGGAAATCCTCCGATCCCTCGGCGCACGCTGCCATCGCTACCATCCCCTGGTAGCGGCTGACCTCAGGTGGATCCCTCGCTGAAAAACATGGATATTTTCCCAGTCATAGCAGTGTCATAGCAGTACCACTGGGGCATTATACACAGGCTATGTTTTTTTTGGATATATGTTATATATATATAATATATATATATATACATATTGGAATCTGAGGCGTGGTTTGCATAGACATGGAAAGTGTACACGGTGATATAATAAATGGGACAACTTCTGTTGGGGAACTTACTACAGTAACCCTTGCGCTTCACTTCTTGCTAAGTAAAATGAACACCCAAGTACCAGAAACAAAATGCGATGTTCTGCGGAAAACAAATGTCTTTTAACAGCGGGTTCCATGCACGAATCAAAAGGGGACCTATCTACGAATTGGATGATCACGCCACGTAGTAACTGGTTGGTAACTGGGGACATAATCAAATATGTGGAAAATCTGTATATATATATACACACGTATATATATATATATGTATATATATATATATATATATTTGGGATAACTGAAGCTAGAGGACTTGCTAAGGATTAGTAACCAGTTTCGAAGTGAGATGATTTCCAACTACTGTCTATGCCATTTTTGTTGGCTGATATCCCGATGGCATTGGCTGGCCATTGGCCCATTATGCTGCCTCTCACCATGTTTCAAGCAGCCAACTTGGCTCTCTCTCCATGCTAAGCAACCATTCACCAAGATGTAGATTGGCTCTCCTCGTTTCATGTTCAAATCTGTAGTTACCCTCTGGTAATTTAACGTAGCTATTGAAAATAGTGGATTTTCCAATTAAAAATGGTGATTTTCCATAGCTATGTTAAATTACCAGAGGGTAAACCATGTTTTCAACTCAACTAAAGTTGATCCTAATGCTTGTCTCCATTGAGCTGCGGGCTGCAAATCACACAGGCCGCGGCCTCATCTTGGGATTGTTTGATGGCAGGGTTCAACTTGGGTATCACTTCAGAATGGGCTATCTTTTTACTACTCAAAATGATATAAAATGATCAGATCTAGTGGCTGGCGAAGGCACTTTGCATACCTGGCTCCGTTGCTATAAGAAAACACCCCTAACACCCCTAACCACTAGGACTAGGACTACCTTCAGCTGGTTTCTAACCGCAACCATGTTTCTCATATGCTTAAACCTAATCAAAAAATGTTCTTCTTCTCTATTAAATAAGTGAATTCCTATTTTTTCTCGGTTCAATGACCGTGCCATGTTGGCTACCATCTGGTAATTTGAAACCCCATTTTCTTGATAGTTGAACTCCAGTAAATCCCTTTGCATCCCATTCAATCGGCATTGAAAAAGGCGGGAAATCCTATAAATTTCCCAGTTCTTGAGACCTAAAACTCCGGTAAATCCGATTAGATCCCAGAAAAAATCCTGGTGCTTGAGCCACCTACCCCTCTGAAAAATGATGGAGTGAGTAACAGTTGGGATGATGAAATTCCCAACTGAATGGACAGTTATAAAATTCCATGGTTCCAAAGCACCAACCAGTCATTAATCACCATTAAGCAACATCATTAACCATTATTATCCATGATTATATAATCAATATTAATGAACCATCATTAATCACCATTATTATCCATAAGAACCAGTGGCTTCCCATTAAAGATAAATCCAAATTGTATCCCTCTGGTAAACGTAGAAACATAACTATGGAAAGATCCACCATGCTATTAAGTTCGGTAAATCAACGAACTTTCTATGGGCCATGGCTTCAAGTTCGCAAACTGTTAGTCATTACCAGGCCGGGTATATTCTACCATGACATCCCATGGACAATCACCATAAATTACCATTAAAATCACCATATAAAAAACCATGGAAAATCACCATAAAAAACCATGGAAAATCACCATAAAAAACCCATGGAAAATCACCATAAAAAACCCATGGAAAATCACCATAAAAACCCATGGAAAATCACCATAACCAGAAGGTA
>Ga0126342_10008019_pt1 | contig 18892 bp, 19 predicted proteins | sample Cyp1metagenome_FD_92528 | JGI IMG/M metagenome (GOLD analysis project Ga0126342, IMG submission 92528) | Coral microbial communities from Lord Howe Island, Old Settlement Bay, Australia - Cyphastrea 1 metagenome | ecosystem: Host-associated > Invertebrates > Cnidaria > Coral ... | reverse complement strand
GCGCGAAAAGGTAGGAAAGTCGCGAAACACTGTGTTTTTCCAATGATTTGTGGCTCCGGAGGGTCGAAAAGTAGGCTCGCTAAAGCGGCGGGTGCGGAGCCAGCTGGCCAGATGAGAGATAAACAAATACATACACGCCGTTGTGGCGCGAAGCACATTTCAAAGTCAAAATGTACAAAGCACTCCTCACATGCTAGCTGTAATGTTGGAAAATATGACAGACAGAATGTCTGAATAAATGGCAGTTGGAAGGAGAGCACCGAACAAGTAATTATCTCAATGAGATGATGGCTGTTCTTCCAGGGCTGCCTCTGCTTTGCTCTCTTTTTTTCTCTTCTTCGCTGGCTTTTTTCCAGCTTTTCCCGCATCATCGCGCGAGCGTAATGCTCTAGCCCTTGGAATCGATAGGCCTCGATCTCGTTCTGGCGCACCTTCCATGTTTCCTCGAGCTGAGATGCCATAGGCTCAGGTCAGGCTAAACCTTCAGTGGTTCAGCTATGGTTGTCTAAACCTTAAGTGGTTCATCCATGTGGAAACTGCAAACTCCATCGATATTTGTGTTTACAATTTTGTGCCCGGGTGTGGCTGCTGTGGCTTGACGCTTGTGTTCATCGATGGTTGCTGTCAGCAGTGAGATTTCAATGAGCCAAAAGGTTTCTGCAAAGTGGAAGACTGGATTGGACCAGCGCAAATATGAACAACCAATTGACTGAAGCAGCGTGCAACCCTGAAATTTTCTTCATGAAATTTGGGTGAAAATTGCTGTTTGAAAAAAACGATTTCCTGAAATCAGGTGTTTTTGATGAAACTGTGTTAAACGACAAGCTTTTTAAACGTTAAGATGTTTAAACGTTGTGTTGCCAGGGGCTGGTGCCATGAACTTGTGTTTGAATTTCAAAGACCTTCTTGTTGAAACTGCCGGGCGCTATCAAATTCAATGATTAACATGGGTGTTTCTTTTGAAACAGTTCGGACTGGATTCTACTAGTGGTTTGTTGTTGATTGCGGATTGGCGCCAAACTAGTAACTACTTCCTTGGGACCGTGGGATGTTTGATGTATTGCTGACAACATGTTTTAGGTGAGCAGGGCTTTTCTAGCTGGTATGAAGTTGGAAGTTGGGTCTTCGTAATTTTGTTTCCGTGCTAGTTGTGATACTTGTAGTTGTGTTCTGTGCTTCTCCCTTCCCAGTTATAGAGTCACTCTGCGGTGGTTAGCTTCCATTTCCTTTAATCCATTTGTCAGAAACGCACACCCAGCATCAATATTGGCATGACATGGATCTATGCGCTGAAGAAGTCGTGATGGGTGTATCCAAAACATTTCAGGCCCCAAGAAAAACATGAATCATGAAACATGTGACGATCAAATTCTTATGGACTTGCTGGACTTGCTGATGAATATGCACAGCAAAGTTTGACGCCCCAATGGGTTTGCAATGGGTCGCGGTGAAACATTGCACCCTTAAAAAAAAAAAGTTATTTTACAAAATTGGAACACCTCACTCCCAAGCTAACACCTGGTCTTAAGAAATCTTCCTTACCAGTTGATAGGTGGTAAACATCCCATTATTCATAGGGCTTCAACCATCCAAGGTGGCGCAGGATTTCGCAACCATCCACAGAATGGATATAAATGGTAGAATAATGTAGAATATAAGCGGATGAACTGAATATGCTTGAATAATCCAGCAACTAATATAATTTTATATAACTATATTTAGGAATCACCAAGACCATAGAACAGTACTTTTCATCAATTTGATCATTACTCTAGCAGAATTTGACTTTTCAATCTGCTTGAAGTTACTATAGGATAAATGGCCAGTAATTTTGTAAAGCTGATGGATGTTGACCTGAATTAGTGTGCTGAGTTTGGTGATAATTAATCGAATTCGGATTTGTGGGGGGCCTCTATCTGAAACACATCCCAGCCTATTCTCCAAGGGACGCTACGTAATGCCCCGAGAACGGCGTGCTGCCGATGTGTTGCACCACACCGCTCAGCTGGTACGTCGCCGACGGGCCCAACGGGCCGACGGCAGCCAGGTCCAGGAGTTGGAAGCCGCGGGGCTGCCGGGGATCCTGCCGAGGATGGTTGAAACCCTATACATAATGGGATAAACCGCCTATTAACTGGTGATTTCGCCACCATCCTCAGTATCAAGCACAGTTTTGTTTGATTATGTATGAATACTATAGCTTAATGAAAAATATAGTTTGTACCATGTGTGTATATATATATAATATATGTGTGTGTGATTGTGTATGTATGTATGTAGCGGGCACCTGTCATTTATATGACCACTGATATCTTTCACGGGATATTTCAGAATAAACTTCGATTTCGAAGACTTGGAGGATTTGGAGTTGACCGAACTGGCACTGGAAAACCCAAAATCCATCCCGTCCCCAGTTTTTAGTGGTTGGTTTGTTCAGCCATTCAGCTGTAGATAGATCCACCATGCAATAAAAACGGCAGCTTATGGTTTATTACCTATCGAAGAACAACAGCACACTCTAGTTTTTGTTCATGGTTTTGTTCCATTTTCGCAGACTTGGTTTTAAAGATGTTTAAGGGAAAATCTTCAGGACAACCCCTGGAAAACACCCAAAAAAACATTTGGCCAAGGCTCTAGCGGCAAGGAGACGCGCGTCATGATCCTGTTGGATAGCGGAGACAGATGGGACCTAAGGGAAGAAGATCACATGTTTTGTGAACTGTTTTTTTTCTGCTCAAAAACAGGCTCTTGTTGGTTTCTTCCCTTGTGATGTTTTTCCCCAACTGGCAGGTGAGGGTCTCTAGATTTTATCAGAGGTGCTGCCTGCCTGACCTCAACGGCATGCGCCAGAGCGCAGTGGGCACTGCCGGACCTCAACTGCGAGAGCCAGATCCCAGTGGGCACTGCGGGACCTCAATTGCGAGTGCAAGATGTCGCATAGAATGTCAGATAGAATATCAGAAGAGATGTAAAATAGAATGCCAGATGGAATGTCAGAAAATGTCAGCATAGATGTCAGCTAGAATGTCCTAGAATTGTATTTGGGATATTAGGTGATTGGATGTAACCATTTTTGTTCAAGGATTGTTGGTGACCTTGTTTTTGTTTCTCGGTTTTCAGTGTTCACATCCCTTTGGTGGTTGCAAGTTGTATTACCCACAAATCACCACTGGTTGGTCATGTTTGCCCCTCCACTCCCGTTGTTCGCAGCTTACTGACCCCTTTGGCTGATCATGTGGCGGTCCCAAGTGGACAAATAACGGAAAGCCATCTGAGACAGTAGAGGAATCACAGATCATTTATAGGATCCTCATTAGACGAAACATATATTCCAAAATGCTACACTCATGTGTTTTGTTTTTAGATCATGTGGTTGTTTTTTTTATTATGTGCTCCTTGCAGCCAATGCTTCGACTCAACAAAACTCCAAACTCTACTTCTGGTAAAAAGATTGGGAGTATTTATTATTGGTTCTTCCACTCATTCATTTTGCATCCATTGTTTTACCAGTATACCAACCATGATTCACCCTTACTTACTAATCACAAATTATGTTTTTTTCATGGCGGTAACATAATGGTAGCCATAGACGATTAATCATTACTAACCATTGACTAATCATAGATTACTAACCATAGATTACAAACCATGGATTACTAAGCAAACTTGGACCATTATATACCAATTGGTTGGTATTTTGTACCTATCCCAGAAATATGCTTGTCATCCCAACCAACCATCCCAACTATGTACCAGTATGGTCTATGTATATTTTTTTAGAAAAAATACAATTATTTGAAACTCCCAACATCTCCCAACTAAACATTCTTTACTGGTTAGTAGATTTTTTTCTTGAAAAAACATTCTTGTCCCATTGTCAGTTAACCCATTACTAACCACTGGATTCCTAATCATTTACCAGCATAGATTACTAATCAACCATTAAATTGCTAACCATAGATTGCTAATCATCATAGATTGCTAAACATAGATTACTTACCATAGGTTACAAACCATAGTTTGCTAACTATAGATTCCTAGTCATTGGATTTACATCATCTTTGTAACAAATCACTCTTCAGCACCCAGTCGCTTAGAGCATTGCATCCCCGCACTTGCGAGGCGATGAGCGCCGAAGCCAAAGCCTGGCAGCCGGCCGCCCCAGCGCCGTAGCGGGGGGCCGAAGTCACCCGTTGGGAGGGCCTGGCCGGCATAAGGCGGAAGAAACGGTGGAACCACAGACTGGAGAAATGGGGGGAAAGCCATGCCAAATACATGGGGAGGTTGGATATTTGAAGATGTTTTTTTTTTTTTTCTGGAGAACATATACTAACGGATTTTGTGGATGTTTTAGACGTTTCTTTTACGGAAGATATTTGAAAACCGTGGAAGCGTGTTTGTTGTTTGCTACAAACAAATATGTGGACAAAAGTATGGGATCTTGTCTGCTTGCTGGACAAAGAATGGGCATTGGGAGGCCTGGGAGGCCTAAGTGATTTTGTGGGCAAAGCTCCGGATAGGGAGAAAGGTATTGGCAACTCGATCAGCCAAAGTATTGGATTAAACAGAGAACAAAATGGACCGTGATGATCATGCCTGCTTTCCTCAGCACAGGAAATGATGGAATTAGAATAATGTTCAAGGAAACGGTGATTAGAATAATGCGTAGAAGCCAAAAGCTATTTGAAATTTCTGGCTGGTCCTGGAAACACTGAATGACGCTGAGTGACATTGGGATTTATCTGAAAAAACAGTCCATCCGGTCCACTGGTTCGTCATAATTTGCGCTGCTACTGTAGAAAATGGCTATATAGAGGGAGGACATACTCTATTGTAAGACAATATAAGACGACAAATAGTTGGTTGGACATAAAAAAACAGCATCCAATATCCCATGAATATACCGTTAATATCCCACTATTCCACAGAGATATCCTCAATACTCGAACGGTTTGCAATGGAAGCCATGGCCAATAAGTTCAATCACGTGCCTGATGATTAAAAATAGTCGTTTTTTCCATGTCGCAAGCTGTTAAAATACCAGAAGGTATCAGAAGGTATCATCATATTCGTTGGTGTTATCCCGTTATATCCCTATTTTACGTCCATTTTCCCATGTAACAAAAACAACCACTGCCGCACCTTCAATTTCTCCGCCTCAATTCGTTGATCTCGAGCCGCGCGGAAGGCCGTATCTCGTTCACCTTGGGGGAGCCCGGTGAACGAAGGTGATGGGTAGGTGGTAAGCCATTTTGATTGCTAAGTTGGTCGACATCGGTCCACTATGGTTTATGAATGTTTATCATAGAGGTATCAAATTTATTCAAATTTGATCATACCTGTATATTTCCCAGTAAATTGGTTTATACCCAAACCTCTTACTGGGGGGGATTGTATTCGACCGTAGATTGTCATAACTCATCCCCAATTGGAGGTTTGAGCTTACCTCAATCAACATGTTGAGCAAGCAGACCCAAAACAATATACACATTTTCATAGATGACGGGCACCTTAATTTTGTTTGATTTTTTGGGGGGGTTGCTATTCTGCCAAAACAGGACATCAGCAACAACTGATGCGTAAAACTGACCAAAGGGTGCCTGTGGATGTATTTCCATGATCACCCCCCGCCGAATTCATTTCCAATTAGGATGAAACCATTCCCACACAGCCTTTGTTTGAAGTTTCATTTTCAACAGGGAAAAACATGTTGGTAAAACTGCATACGCAACATTACGTAACTAGTTGCAGCAGCTTCATAACCAAAGCACCTGAACCACGAGCAAGAAGTTGGACAATTTCACCCCAAAACAAATGGGGCAAAATCTCACTAAAAGGTGCTGTTGACACTGATGGAATTGACCATTTTTCTCCTCAAAAGATGGGGGGAATCATTATATACATACTCTGGACTCTGGATGGTTGTGAAATTCTGCAGCACCAAATGGATGATTGAAAGATGTAAAACCCAAAATCACCATAAATGGATTGTATAAACCATACAAAATTACTAGGTTTTACCGCGCTACATGGTACTGCAAGTACTGTATATATATATATATATGTATTTGTGTACTAAACCCCTATAAATCATGGGATGTTTACCACTGATCAACCTGGTGCAGGCCGGCCACGCGTAGCATGTGCCATCAGCTCCTCATGCCGCGCGCCGAAGTCCAACTCCGCAGCCGCGGCCAGGTACCGATCGCCCTGCAGGACGAAGCCGCACCAGAGGAGAAGCGATTCTCCTGGAGTTCACGGCCACGAAAATGGAGGGCTTTGAAAACCCATTGCAACCAAGAACTAGCTGATTTATACTGGTTGGATATACTATGGGTATATGGTATTCTATGCATATATAAAGGGATAATAATATACTGGTTGGTGGTTTTAACCCCTCTGAAAAATATGAAAGTCAGTTGGGAAGGATTATCCGTATATTATGGAAAATAAAAAATGTTCCAAACCACCAACCAGTAGCTGATTTACATAACCATGAAAATCATCAAGAAGAGGGAGAGAACCAAGAAATAGGTTGAACTAGCTGATTTAAACATCAAAATGAAGAAGTTCTCCGAACGATGGACCGTTCACCAAAATGGGGCATATATCACAACAAATCATTGGAACACATGGCCTGTATGGATTGTTGGAGATGGTTGGGATGTTTGTCAATGTGTGGCCACATTGACAATGGGAAGATAAAACACACAACAACTGAATCGGACCTTTCGCGAAAGAAAGGAACACCACATCAACAACAACCAGGGGCTTGAAGCAACAAACATGGGGGAGGTAAAGAAGCGGCTGCTACCCAGGACATTTTTTGCGGGGGAGATTGCCTGGTTGCCGAGAAGTGCGGATCAACTGGGCGTAAAAGGAAGACAACCTCAAGTTCCTGACCCGGAAGAATACTACTAATTAACTATAAGAACAGACTATATACTTCCCAACCTGGAAAACTTTGGAGAGACGTTTGTAAAAATCTTCAAACTTCAGGAAGCACGGCATAATCACAAGCTCATCCCAGCACTTCAAAGGATTCCATTTTTACACAGTGGACCCCCATTGATAAGCTGGCTCAGTTTCACCCACTCAACTGAAAATGAAACCACGGTAAATGAAAATGACACCGTAAATCCGAGAGATTTCATTGATACTGTGGATGGTTGCGAAATCCTGCACCAGTTGATATGTGGTTTATCCCATTAATTTTAGGGTTTCAACCATCCAGGGTGGTGCAGGATTTCTTCCATCCACAGTAGTACCAACTGAAGCCAAATCAACTGTGGTAAACCAGCAAAAACCTTCCCGTAACCATCCATTAGCCTAATTAGCGCTAGGGGATACATCATCCTAGTTCTAGGTCGATATCAATATCCAAAATTCACAGACCTCTAATGTGGCAAACCCAATGCCATAAACTGCCATAAACCATCCCCAAATCACCATTTTTGGCAGTTGCTGATAGAATTGGGTTTCCCACAATACTAAATATAAAATATGGATTTCTCTGAGAATGGGCTACATCTCATGGCTAACAATCCTTTTAGGTTCTAGGGTTATACCCAAATTCCATACACCTCTACTGGGGATGATTATTCCAGTTATCTATTGTTCATCTATAATTGTTGCTTATACAGTTTTTTTATTCTTTTTTTATCTATACCGTTATTAACCATGTTTAACCATTACTCACCATCATTATCCATTATTAATCATGATTAACAATTACTAACCATGACTAATCATGCTCATAACTATTCCCGATGTTTGTTGCTAGACCTACACCCCGCGGACCCCACCAGGGTGGCGCCAGCACCCCAAGGGCGCCTCCAGGAGGCTCCAAGAGTTCCTGCAGCTTGGAACTCTTGGCCGAGAGCGAGCGGAACTTGGGCTCCTGGACAGCGAACGCATTGTGCCTATAGGTGGGTGGACCTATGTAAATGTAATAGATATGTACTAACAATATATATATATAATATATATATATATATATTATATTATATATAATATATATATATATTATATATAATATATATATTATATATAAATTATATATATAATATATATATATATATATTATAATACATACTATAAATTTCGCACCTATCTGTATCTCTATCATCCATCTTTCAGTCCAGCGGAATTGATGGAATTATCACTGCCCAGTTGTCTTGCAATGGAAAGTAAGAACACAAACATAGACGATATATAATATCACACAAAATAATATCACACAATACAATTAACTAGGATAGAACAATCACATACTATGAGCGTGTATGTCACAGAAGTGCATACTGAACGCTATGCATTGTCAGTGCTTGTCTTCTCTTTAGATTACTTCCATGCAATAGTCCATGCATGTCAATGGCACGGGAGGTCTGCAATAATGGGCTTCAACTGACTTCCCTGCTTCCATAAATATCTCAAACAGCCCCCAAACCAACCCAGAAAAGTTAGTTAAGAATCAAGAAGCAACCACATCTGGACAAACTTCATTCATTGTGGGAAAATTATATATATATAGATATCATATGATATCGTTCCATACCCAAAGCATCCCCTGCCCCACATATTTTTCTCCGGCCGGGCATGATGTCCCCCATCTGAGCGGCGCCTCCGGCTGATCCCTTAGGCGTTCCAGCACGCGCAAAAGCATGGCGTAGATCCTCACTGCCAAATCTTCCCTGTTACCCCCTGGTAATCAAACGTGGCTGGCTGGAAAATGCCGTATAAATAAAGTCTTCATGGGAAAATCCTCAATGGGAGCCCAATTGCAGGCTTTTTTCTGTTTTGAAATGGCTATGAAAGGACCGTATGGCTCATTTTCAGACACATCCAAACCCTAAAGTAGAAGCAGTTCACGGACCAAGGATGTCCATTTGGAATGAACAAGAGCTACTGCATCTCAGACTGCATATAGTTTGGTAGACCATTTGTCATCACTCACTAGTGCCTATTGGTCGTTCAGTGCTTGCATGTGGTTACCCTTGTCCTTGCTTTGACCAACCAGTGGGAAGACACCGAAAGGGCAGGCTCGATGCTTTACCCACAATACTTGTTGGTTTTAGTGGCGTCACTTGAAGCTCCAAGTTGGGTAGAGCATCTGTTTATTTGATCATCGTGGCAAACATGCAGATTATAGCTACCTACCTAGCCTATCCCGCTTTCATATAGTTTTTTTCCCTCGATGTGATGGACAATGGACAACATATGTTATATATATATATATATATATATATGTGTGGGCTTTAACAATATATAGAAGCGTCAAATTGACTGTGCCCAACTGCCCAACACTACATCAACCTGTGGGTCACAATGCGACCCGCCGTTGCAACAGGAGACTTTTCCTGGATCATCCCTCCGACCAGGACGTTCCCCCATCCCTAAGGGATCACCCCCCTATTTTCTCGGAACCATATATTGAACGGGGTAACGGGCTATCAACTTCAACTCATCTTCATAAGGAATCGAATCCGCCAGCCCCTCTGAACAATCTATTGAATGGGATATTAATATATGCATGTATATGTAATTGTGTAATATTATGTAATTATACTACGTCTGCAAACAGCTTTCCCTGCATAATATAGATAAACTGGAAACACGCAACCCTTCCACAACTTTAGGGCACTTTAGGGCGGGCAATCGTCAGGCTTTCCCAGCACATTAGATCACAATCCCAGCAGCTTTTCTTGCTTCTCCCAAGGCAGCTTCGCCACCCGCTCCAAGGGCGTCAAAATCTCTTCTGGCTCTCCTGGCTCCTGAAAGGTCCAAATGCCACAGGATTATGTTTACTTCATACTTCATGTTCTACTATTTGTCAACTTAACAGTTTTGCAAAGGAAATAGCAAAAGTTGTTTTTGACATTTACAAGCTTTCTGTTGCGAGGATGAAAATTCAGTTGCCGCTAAATACTTACAAGAAAACACTATTCAATGGCAAACTCATTCCACCAAACATGGCAAGAACCGGACAAAAGAAATCATCAAGTCATCATCCACTGCACCCTGCAATTCAGCCAGCTATAGGGTCCTTCAAACAAAGAATCCGGGTTGCAAAGTATTTCTTTATCATTTACCAATCCCATGTGCACCAGCCCGGCCTCAGCCATTGACCCCTCAGCTGGAACGCTGGAGGCAGAGGCCTGACATGTTTTTCGGTGAATTCAGAAAAACTTACAGGAAACTACGGGTATAACTGGTATAACATGGTATAGCCATGGTATTTCTATTGATCTATAGCTATGGTATACTATTGTCTATAGCCATGTTTACGGATGTTGTTCTTGCCCCGATGTTGGCTTGTAACCAACTCCTTGGGATTGGCCAGCATCAGGGGGGTCCAATATCTAAATCGCTGATCTTTGCTTATACAAGTAACTACCTAATTTAATGGGGCTTAATGTGTATGCATGTTCAAGGTTCGAGTTTATAGAAGTTCCAGATATTGCATGCGTGTATAACTACATAAATGCACATAATCATGCTGATTCACAGGTTAGAAATACACGTAAGATGAGGACTCTGAATGTCATAGGGCTTAACGACCACCAGAGCGTTGGACGAGAAAGGCGTCCAAGTCATATATGGTAAACCACTCTGGCAAAACTTACTACTTACTATACATCTAGATGGGGTATCAAGATCCCAAACCAAACAAACTGCTCTTAATGCATCCTGTTGCTTATGGAAATTCCGCAATATGCCCATAGTTCGTCATATTTTGGTGCTTAAATCACCTGATCACCATAATATGGCAGAGGTTCACCGAGTTCGTCCTTAACAAGCACCCGCCAGCGATGGCACCATTTCTTTCAATGGGTATGTGCTCCGTTGGTGAAACTCCGTTGGTCCCTAAGGGACCACGCGGTTTCGACCTCCCGAGGATAATTCTGTAGTTTATTCTGGTGGGTCATATGTCATCCATTGTAATCCCAAATGAGGGAAAATACAAAGTATATCATACTATCCTTTTTTTGGTGACCATCATCCCTAAACAAAGTAAGAGAACGCACCTTGCACTATTTTCGTCGGAGTTTAATCAGAACCACCGACCAGTAATCATGCAAGAACCGCTCTTGGTTAGATTGTTTGGCAGTCTTGCCGTGGGCCGATATTTGTGGCGGAACTGGCGCTTGATTCAAACCCATTGGCCAACAAAATTGAAAGACCCAGCAACCAAACGCCCGCACATGTCTAGTCGAGGTTAAGCATACATTTTGGCTGCAGCCCCTCAATTGGTTGGAGAGCGATTGAAACACGAAGTCTCTGGTGACCCAGTCGCGCACTTCCGGAGACTGTAGTGCCCAGATTTCTGTGCTAAATAACAGCCGTCCTATGCAATGAGTTCTCGCCATGCCCGCTACAGTGCTGCTAAGAAGTGTTGACTGCTACCGGGCAGGGGGAAAACCCTGGCACCAACACGCACAATCAGCACAGCACCAAAAGATCCCAACGGATTTCCCTCAAGATTCGAAGCAAAAGCACTGAGACCAGCGCGAACTTCTTTGGACTTGTCTGAAAAAACGGTATCCCGATATATCAAATAATAATTTACCCTTTTCAAAGGGAACATAACAATATACCATTGGGGTCGTGGGCGCCTTTTTATGGCAAACAAACCCATGAATCATCATTTATCTCATTTGATTCTCACTATAGCTCTAACAAGTTCTATATAACCATTTGGTTCTAGGACTTCTCACTTCTCGCACCCTTTCCAGTGCCATGCCCTGTGCCTGTGCCTTTGTCCAGTGCCATGGCAGGCGTAAATTATTTGACGTTTCCGTGGCCATGCCCAGCAACAGGCCGCATATCAACTGAGTGGTTGCTACGGTGACCAAGTTGGGCCCCTACAATGTGAGCCCCAGTTGATTCATAAAGGCAGTAGACTGCAAATATATCCACCCACAAATCCAAATCCTTCACTTTAGTTGTAGTAAACCAGCTGACCCTCTAGTTTTCAATTCAACATAGCCCGTAACTATTGAACACGGCCATTTACTCCGTTGATTTATCTATAATCTGTAAAAATCGTGATGCTCCATGGCTATGTTGGTTGAATCCCAGGTCCTGTTGGTTGAATCCCAGCACATCCCCAGTGTCGATCGTTGAAACCTGCTATAAAATTCGCAAACTCATGTGGTTAAAATTAATCCTTCCAAAAAAAACATCTGCATGAATTGTTGCTACAACATGCAAAGCAACATCAAATAGAAAGAATTTGCCATATTGATCTATATTATATATTGATCTGCTCAATTCCCCGCAAGTCATTTTTTTTATCTGATCTGCCACGGGGAAAAAAACACAAGCCCGGTGCTTTCGCTGGAATTGGTCAAAAAACCTGGGCTCGGGTGTATCAAATCTCCCAAGTTTTGTGGGGGTTACACCCAGCATAGTCGTTTAAATTACTTTAAAAGTTGATCCACAAAGTAGAGGTTTAGCATTAGCAACATCCTGCAATTTGGGGCCCCCAAGATAGCTAACTTGGCTTATAGCTACAATGACTATATTCATTCTCTAGATGGACTGCATCTCTAGTTAGTGAGCTCTAAAGTGCGTTAAAAACTAACAAGCATCGCTGGGGCTTTAGCAAATATCTCACCGAAAAAAACCCGGCATCCGTGACAGGATCCCCCAATCCTAGCTCCTATAGCCATCATTCCAGTGAGGTCGCGATGGGTTCAGTCTTGATCAAGCTTCTCCAGATATCCAAGAGGATTCTCCGATGAATATGTTGTTGTATTACCCTCTGGTTATGTCAAAATAGCTATTGAAAATGGCCATAGAAATAGTGGATTTACCCATTAATAGCATGGTGATTTTCCATAGCTATGTTTGTTTACCAGGTCGTGTTAATAAACCCACAATATATTACCACGATTTATCACGATCCCATGATTATCCCATGAAAGTTGATGCCAGAATCCGGGATCATTCTGGCAAATCTTATCCCATGAAATCATGTAAATTATCCACTATTGGTAGATAGCCATTACCCTCTGGTAAACTAACGTGGCTATTGAAAATGACCATTTATAGTGGATTTACCCATTAAAGATGGTGATTTTCCATAGTTATGTTAATTTACCAGACGGTATATAGCATTGCGTATCCATTATCCCAAAAAATAACCATGAATACCTTGCCATTATATAGGCACTCTTCTTGCGAAGAACCCCACCTTTGACATCCGCACTCCGACATCTCCAGCATATATACCATTATACACATTGCAATCTAAACACATATATATTCAAGTTTATATATTTATATTGTTACTTAAATTCATGACATATAACATATCCATGATTATCCATTATTTGCCATTACTATACCGTTAGCTTCCAGCTCTACATGCGCTGCACGGTGTTGCTGAGCTCTTCGGGTCTTACCCATTTCTGCCGCTCGCCGTCCGCGTAGCGGATCCGCAGCGAGTTCTTCGGAGCTTCCGCGGTGTCGTTGGGCAACACCTCCTCCACCACGCCATCGGGGTACCTGAAAGAAACGCCCCGATGGCCGATGGGCATGGGTACAAAGTGGGCAAACATGGTGATTTCATGGGATTTAGTGGATTAATGAATGAATTAATAAATAAATAGCTGAGTGAACGAATAAATGAGTTAATGAATAAATGACTATGTGTGCGTGCGTGTAGGGTTTACACATTGTGGTGAACATTTGGCTAGATGGGTCGTGGAGTCCATTTTAGTTGACTTGTAAGCTACAACATGTACTTGGGTAAAACATGGTATGAATACACATGCTTGACCCCAACGTGACTTGTTGGCATTTCTTGTGACCCCAACGTGACTTGTTGGCATTTCTTGTAGTAACAAACACATTTGGATTCTCTCACTCGCTCTCGATGGACATCAGGCTTCCTACTTCTGATTACATTGCCCAGATTTGACGCATACCTATATGATCTGCGCAAAATACTCACTCATCAAAGTTGCTTAAAGCCTCATAGCGGGCATTGTCAGTGTACATTTGTGCTAAGAAATACTGCAAGATGTATAGCCCAAAGAAAAACAGAATGAATCAGCCGGTCAAAACACTAAACACCGCTAAAAACAAATCCTGATTTCGTCACCTCAATTGGAAATCATTGACTTCAAATCTTAGCAAACATGTACATCCCAAAACCAATCATTATATCTGGTGCGTTGGGCCCCTCAGTTTGGATTCCTGGAATTCTGCTATGAAGGGGATTCTCTCTAGGTGATATCCCCAGGAATCCAAACCTCCGGGTGATATCTCATTGGTTTCCTGCACATTAGATCTTCCAAGGTTTGAAGCCGGTTTCAACCCATTCCACCCACGAAAAATGGGATCATGATCCGAAAAAACACCAACAATGATTATAACAATGAAATCGTGAGACCAAACGTTTGGGTTATATTACTGTATTCGGAGAAACAGCAGCTGCTGATAATCACCAGAAATAGTGTGATTCAACGTTAGCTGGTAAACAAATCAAACACATGTTTTAAAGAGAAACAAATAAGTTTCTCATCTTTTGAAGCGACATTAGAAACGTTTTTCAATGGTGTTTTCTCCACCTTTTTTGTGAATGTGTTCCACCCCACACAGTGCCATCATCCCTTGCCCATGCCGGGGCGGAAGTATCGAAAAAATGAAATGGTTATAAGAAATCAATGACCGATAGGAAAGTTTTTAAGCGATGCAGAGGCAATGAATTGTTGAAGTTGCGAGGTGCATCAACACCTGGATGAGGACTTCCCAGCCATGCTTGATTACCAGATTGTACCAAGTATTATAAAGTGATATTGGTTATGTTCCAAAAGGCATATTCCATTTATCCCATTATGCCAGGAGAATGGGTTATATAAGTTATATTCATCCGCATAAATCCCAGTTTTGATGGTGAAATCCCAGATGCCCTCCGAATCCCCCATCCAAGGCGCCAAATGTTCTGACTGGCGCTGTAGATTTGCACCTTGTCGCCACGCTCAAAGACTTCCACCTTCGAATTCGTGTCAAAATGGTGAGTTTCATCGAAAATGAAGGAACACTTTGGGACTTCACCTGGGTGACTTGGGGCTTTTTATAACTGTTGATCAGCGTTGAACTATGATATAAGGATTGTCCTAAACTTGATAATCTCTTCTCTCTCTTACTAAAACTCCCCCAATCAAGAAAAATAGGAGTGGATTGGCACTTTCGTTTTTTTTGTTGCTTTCAATTGCGTTCTTACTTGTGGTAATTGAGAATCAATAGGAGGACAGGATGGTGAAATAGTGGTTTTTACCCACCTATTAATAAGAATAAAATCACACCTGGTGTTTTATTATCAGGGTCTCATTTTTTTTGGGTGTCTATTACAGTTTTAAGTTCAATTTTGCGGGAGCCATGGAAATCCATGTTTTGCTAATATATGTTGTATTAAATTCCAAAAAGGAACCTAATCGATTTTAAAATAGTTTTTTTTTGAAATAGCGTGTTGGAATTTAATATTAGGGGAACCTTCGAATTCCAATTTCTGGAAATGTTCCAGTTAGATTTCTAAAAAAAAATAAGCAATTTTGAAATAGAACATTCTAGTTGCAAATGCTAAAACTAATGTAACCAGGCCCCTAATACAAAATACCCATTATATAAAAATAGAATAACATAAAAATAGATCACCATGTTTACCATGTGGGAGGGGGTTAGTAATAGGGTGAAGGGATTACTGTTTTTTCGAGATCAAACTACTTGCACAAAAAGTGACTTTTTGACATGTGTCCAAGTATTTCAGGATTCAAATGCTTTCAGGGTTCCGAAAGTCCTCCAAGCATTCCATGTTGGTGTTTGACACACGCGTGCAGAGTGATGTTAGCGCTGGTTTAAAACTGTAGACTGAGGTAAACATCATCCCCAATAGAGGTTTATTATTGGATGTACCCCTAGAACTGATGCAAAGAACCAGAAAATTGGCAACACATCTAGGTCCTACTAGGTGTTTCAACTTTCAACTATATACTATATACATGAAGAAAAACATTGTTGTTTGGAAAAACATTGTTGTTTTTCATTCCAAACATGGAGAACGCGGGTTCTCCAAATCCAGTGTGACGGTCAAGGGGTCGATTGACAATCATTATCCCAACTCTTGGTTATTCAATTGTTTTCCTGCATTTAGTCCGTTTTTGAACCCTTCGCAGAACTGATTCCGCTCGGTTTTAAGGGAGTGGTAATGTTGGCAGTTTTGCCTGTCCAAAACTTTATTTTTTCCATGCCTTTGCTACACATATTCCCAGCAGTTTCCACCAGGTATGCTTGTTCGTCTGTGAAGCCCGTCAGCTGCAGAGTAATCGGTCATATGCTCAATAAGACCGATCATGAATCCTAGACAATCCTAGTAATTTTGTAGCTATAAGATGCTATAAGCCAACAGAAACGCCAAGCCACGCTCTTGGAAGCCGCATATCCTGCAAACTTCGGTGCTGAAGTCGAACCTGCCATGTGAAATCTCGGGTAGATCCAACACCTTAAGTCTTAAGACAGAGACATTTGTAAGCATCAACTAATAGTGGAAAGTGGTCAACCAGCAAGCTGGATTGCATGGTATGGACTCCAGGAGCCACCATCATGGAGCAGATTGAGGTCATGACCCTGCCTTCCACTGCCATCTTTGAAGACGAGCTATTCCTATGTTGCTTTCGGGCCGAAATCGGGAGAGTCCCTGTAAAAGTGAATGTTGCCCCAAGTTTGGTGATTTTGGACTGTTGGGCTGACACATATACCGAAAACATTCAGAATTCTAGTCAAAAAATTGGACTTACGAAACTTCTGGGGCCGGCCTCGTTTTCCTAGGCTTCAGATCACTTTTGATCGCTTCAGATCACTTTTGATCAATATTCCGAATATTCCCTTGTTTTATATAATAACTTTGCTTGGACCTTTTACGTGGTTGCTCAGATCAATGCACTGCTCGATCACCGCTCTCCGAGAGCTTGGTTCTAGATTCTAGATCTGCCTCCAATCTTGGACGAGCCGCCCTATAAATCATGGGATGTTTACCACCTATCAACTGGTGGAATTTGCTGGCCCATCCACCGTATTTTCCATTGCGATGCGGTTACCCATTGCGCAACTCGTCCAAGCGTCGTGAAGGACTTGGGCTTCGACAGGCCGCGACCACTTCTCTTCTGAGTTTCTGCCGATGCCAAACCTGGCATCCCGGGTCGTGGTACAAGGTGCTTCCCCGTGTTAGCTAACTTGTTTCTAAGTACAGTAGATTAAATTAGGGTACATAATGAATAATTAGATCTATAATGATCTATATTGTTAAATTATGATGGATTTTGAGATCTTTATAAATCAACTTACAACGGGGGGGTCATCACCGTGCAATTCAACAAATCACGTCGCTATTTGGGATCATTCATCCCCGCCAAATGAATCACAGATATGTAACTTGGCCTGAAACTAAAGCCAAACATAACTGAGACGGCCCACGTTGATACTTATTTGTGAATCAATATGAATCAACCTTTGTGAAGTGTAGATTTTATAGATCCAAAATGTATTTGGTTACGTTCACATGCTCTTTCATTTTAATTTTGTGAAAGTACGCTAAATCGTGTGTGAAATCACAATTTTCCAACCGTTCAATCACCTTTTTCCATCGTTTTTCCATCATTTTTCATCATCGTTCATGGTTAAATGATCTTTTCCCAGCATTTTTCCATCATTTCCCATTCGTTAAATCCCCTTGTTTCCCATATGTTTTGCCCATGCCGGCCACGTTTCACCCAAGGCCGTTTCCGCCCAGCCGCGGGAGATCAGCTTGTCCGCTTCCTCTTTGGCCTGGCCCAAGCTGTCCTTGCCAGGCTTTCCGACTTTCCGTTCCCGAGGAGCTGATAGATCACATGATATTGGACAGTTTTATATTTAGTATTATACTTGAAGGTCCACCCTGTTTAGTAAATGGAAAGCACAAATATGGCATTTACTATTTGTGCTAAGACCGGCTTTATATTTACTGGTTGGTGGTGCAATAACCATCTTGAAACATATGAAAGTCAATGGGAAGGATTATCCCATATATTATGGAAAAGAACAAATGTTTGAAACCACCAACCAGTTTAGTAATTGTATGGGCAAGTATTTCACTCATATATATATATGAGTATTATTGGTATCATATTAACATTATTAGATTTTAGATCCTGTGATATATTATATAGCCAGGTGTAATTAGCATTGGACAGTTTAGACTACTAGTAAGTATGATATAGCCAAGTAGGTTACATGGGCATGGGTGAAAATTGAATAGCCCAACATACCCCAACTATTGGGTAGCTAATGCTAAACATAGACTTCAGGCTTTGGTCCCCCAGGTTTTTATGTTTGACCCAAAGCTATATATACCCCGCCAAATCCCATTGAATGGTTAGCCCACAAGGTGGGGCCCCCTACCTGCAACTTGGCGGCACCTTGACAACTTGAATTTCATTAGTGCCCAATTACTTTACTTCGTGTGATCCCCGCCATGACATTTATAGATTTTCTTACTGGCAAATCTTCTGGCATATATTCTGACATATCTTCTGGCATTCTATCTGGCATTCTATCTGGCATATCTTCTGGTATTCTATCTGACATATCTTCTGGCATTCTATCTGGCATTCTATCTGGCATATCTTCTGTCATTCTATCTGGCCGGTGAGGTCCAGCGGTGCACACTGAGCTGGGAAGTTGGCAAAGAGCTTGGCGAAGAGAGTTGGCAAAGAGCTTGGCGAAGAGTTGGAAAGGCGGAAGTGCAGGTGGAAGTTGATGCAGACATGGTCGAGGAGAAACTGGAGGAGGAGGCGAGGAGGAGGACGAGGAGGAAGAGGACAGCTAGTCGAGGAGGAGGAGGAGGAGG
>Ga0126342_10008018_pt1 | contig 18892 bp, 15 predicted proteins | sample Cyp1metagenome_FD_92528 | JGI IMG/M metagenome (GOLD analysis project Ga0126342, IMG submission 92528) | Coral microbial communities from Lord Howe Island, Old Settlement Bay, Australia - Cyphastrea 1 metagenome | ecosystem: Host-associated > Invertebrates > Cnidaria > Coral ... | reverse complement strand
TATATATATATATATGTATATGTGTGTGTTCCTCATATATCTCTATCGGTCTCTTATTTTTTCCGGCTGCTTCTCCCCTCCAATGAGTGGCCAAGGTCATGACTCGTGTGCTACGTGCTCCTTGGCGGTTGCAAAAAGAGCATGGGGTGCCACTGGCAATGCCGTGATAATTTGGTGGGAATATCTTCCATGAAACAAAGAAATGTGTTGCAGATATAGGGGGGATGTATAAATATACACTGATATAATGGTAGCCATGTACAATCATGTACAGGTATTAGCCAATTCATGATCTAGAATCTATATCATGGAATATCGTGAAATATTCAGGCGGTGCGTTTGTTTGATATGTGGCTTATTCTATTTCGATTAGGTATAATATGGTACAATTATATGTATACATATTCTGTCTAGCTCACAATACATTTAATACATGCAAACAACGAATACATAGATACGGGCTATCAGGTTTGTACTTATGACAATCTGAGATATTTGATGCAAGATCGGGAAAGTACTGGTCCGAAGCAACCTCTTTCCTCATCCCAAGGTGATTCCAAGAAGGCAAAGTTCGGGAAGGGATCTGTGGAGTGTCCTCTCATTGGTTGCTGCGGTACTTTCCAGTTCCCGATGCGGACTGAAAAAAGATCAGTCTTTGGTTTGTTTGAAACCAGGGTACCATCTGGTTATTTGTGCCATAGCCCTGGAAAATCAACCCATGCTATTAAGTTCGGTAAACCATCTATTTCGATTAGGGCCATTTAGACCATTGGCGAACTGTTAGTCACTCATAACCAGAGGGTACCTATAAAAAAAAATCCACTGCTTTATGATCAGTATTTTTCTGGGGCTCAAACAATGGTGGCTGAACCAACGCCAAACGGTCGATCTATGGTCGATGATGCGCGTCCTTATCTAGCGCGTTGCGCTGCCCCGTCCCCTTAAGGCCCTATAAAGTTGATGGCCAGTTGGTGATGACAACGGCGAACAAAAGTTGTGGGGATTATTCCCATCCAACATCGTCCAAATAGATTATAGGCGTATGTATAGTATACGTATATAGATTTATGATGTAGATCATAGTACACTGCATAAACTACATATGCATATATATATATGTATATATATATAATATTATATATATATACATATATACATATATATACATATGTTTATATATATATATATATATATATATATGTATACATATGTTTATATATATATATATGTATACATATGTACATATACATATATATAATATCAAGTTTACATACAAAGTCAATGGGTTTGATATGGGGGTTATAGTTTTAAATCATTTTAATTTGATCCAATATTTCCGGTGATCTCGAGCCAGGAGACTGGTTGCCAAAGTTGCGCAAGCGAGCAGGTGTTGTACAAGGGCCGATGCCTGTCAGGATGCAGCTCGAATGATTGCCTCGTAGATTTACCATGGACAAATGGGTGTTTTTCGCAACAAACATAGGCTATATAGGGTATTTACACTTGATAGAGCTGATGTATTTTTAGCAGCTAGCTGGTTTATAGCTCACGAAACTGTAGATCTACTGTATAATCAGTCAACATTTTGTTCATGAAGTAAGTTACGGCTTTGGCGTTTTGGGGGGGGCACCACATTGCAGAGAGGTCCTGGGATGATCAACCCACAGAGCATTTCGTCATGGGGATTCAGTCAGCAAAGCGGACCCCAAGGGGACCTGATTAAAGGCGCCACCCGAAAAATGCTCAGCAAACCACATGTAAATTCCCCCGTTGCGCGAAAAAGTCACCTGGGCGCGTACCCCCTATGTTTTATATAATTCACCAGACTATCATAAACTACGTGTATAGGTACAGATTAGTAGATTCCCCATCCTGGTTAATGTCTGTAAAGCAGTCGGATCCAGTATCCCCAAGTCATCACATTTTTTATGGGTGGTATAAACCATCAATTCATCATTTTTCTATGTGTGGTTTGTGGCATTGCTTCACTAGCATTAAGTATTATTTATTTATTCACGATTAACAACAACCATCAACTCTCACTATTAACAACTATCATTAATTATAGTTCGAGGGATTACAGTAAATCATTGATTTTATTCACCGTTGAACATAACACTCTATAGTTAACCACTATGAATTATTAATCATAACACCTGTAAAGCCCTGATAGTAGATTCCCATCACAAAAGTTCATGATTAGTAGAGTTAGATTATCAATGATCATTAAATTATACTATTCTTAATGAGTAGATTCCCCATCATAGTAGCTGGCGCGGCGAAAATTCTGAGGTCCTGGAAATCACTTCGCGGATCTGAACGCCCAATGTCAATCCCTGGCGGGATCAGTCTCGTGGCAGCTGGGGGTACCCCCGTTTTAGCAAACGTCCACATATATATATATATGTATACATATATCATACATGTATATGTGTATATGATTAAATATATTTATATTTATGGTCAGATATATGAAGTTGTATATACGCAACATGTTGATGTGGGTTTGTTTGCAAATGGCAATCTTGATGTGGACAATGATGATTGACCAATGGATTAGAGGTGCGTACCCTATTTTGAGACAAACCCGCAAACCCATATAAAGCCGAAATGTGGGTGGGATATTTAACAAACCACTTTATGGGGAGAGAATGACGATGTCGACGATATACATAAAGGTTCACTTTATGGGTATACAAAGGTGATACAGTATATTTGGATGATCCATGGGATATATAACCGGTATTAACCAGTGATTTTTATGGGTTCCCCGGGTGCTGAAAATGTGGGAACCATGATGATCATCCTTTTTGCAACCCAGGAAACTAACCAGAATGAGCCACCAAGTAGAAATGCTACCTAGTTTCCTGATGTTTCCTGACTATGACATGTGTAATACATGTGTAATACATGTGTATATGTGGAATATCTATGTATATTTATCATCAGCACAATGCGGAGGCTCCGGTTGCTGGTAAAGCTCCATTTTTTTTGTTTTCAGGTGCAGTGCCAGAATTTATATAGTGCAGAAAAAGTGATACAAATATGATCAAAGATGTAAATGAACCGCTTTATATATAATTACCACTTATATAATTAATTATGTATCTATATAATTATAGCACATAATATATATACCACAATATACCATAGTGTAGAACTGGGTTTGAGGCCAACTTGTCAATTTTGCCTCTTTCTATTGAGATGAACCCTGGAGTTCATAGACATGTAATGCTGTCTACTTGTTATTCGTGATATAGAAAGTATTTGGCTCACAAGTTGCCTCCGATATCTCAAGGCATCGGTCGCAAATATGCAATGTGAGTCTTGGACCCATTCACTTTAGGCCCCGAGTCCTAACTATTGTGTGGATTTGAGATTCTTCTATTTCTTTATATTGGCTGTACATGTCCATTTCAAGATGGTTAAAACATGGTTAAAAAAAAAAACGTGTGTTGGTTAAGCGTTCAAAACGTGCGAAACGGGGATGGGATGACTGCTGATGACCAGTGATCCCTTGAGGTTGTGGCCCTCAAGACGTCGCTGGGCGCAGCAGAAGAATTTCATCCTATCCATCCCCCAGGGCCCCAGTCATCACCATAGATGCTATGAACTTTATAAACCACCATGCCATATAGGTTTATCATGGTTTATCTATAGATATTTAGAAATTTGAACTATATTTAGATTTATAGATAAACCATGATAAACCATCCCCCAAATGGCTAGTTTTTTTTTGGGGCAGATGCATGAATGCATGAATCCATGCAGTGTATTCAAGATGTCCAACCGTTCATGGGATGATCCCCGGTGTCAAACCTTTCTGAAACATCCCTCGTTTAGTTGGATGTTTTTCCCAGCTACAATAATCCCTTGCTATGATATTCCAGGATTACTATAGGATGTTCTCATCTCAAAATCGTTTGAGATTGGATTTTCTATAAATTGTCTCATCTCAAAATCGTTTGAGATGGGATTTTATATAAACATGATTCCATGATATATATATATATATCATAAATCCATCTCCCATCTCCTAAAGCTATCTGAAACTCTGCTGATTTTTTTTCCATGGCCCAGTGATTCGGCCATGGTGCTGTCGATTTTCCCCCCATTTTTCCCTGACCAATGGACCAATGATTAGTAAAGCACTGTCATAAACCACCATGGAGTGATGCTGAAATTGAATTTACCCTCTGCTTATGACATTCACAGTTCGCCATGGGATTAAGATGGATTAAGCCATGGCCCTAATCGAAATAGATGGTCTACCGCACTTAAAAATGGGTGGATTGTCCATGGCTATGTTAAATAACCAGATGGTATTTGAATTTATACCAACCATCCAGTTGTTGATGAAATTGGGGATGGTAGATACTAGTGCTGTACTCACATTATAATGGATCTGTGTTCTGATGACCCAATTTTACAATATCATATAATATCATGATTGGTCGATGGCTGTTTCTTAAAGAAAACGGGGTATAATACGATTTTTGTTTGGATAATTTGATTGCACCACCATTTTTGGAAACCCCGTAACCCCGGCTCGATGACCCAGGTAATTAACAAACCATCTAATGTCAATTCCGGATTGATGAGTCGATCATCAATTATACTATTCAGATTGGTAATCCCCAATCAATAAACTCAGTATGAATCCTAGGTGAACATTACTCACTTCAAACTGCGCCAAACGTCGTTCCCCCAGGAGTGGCCTGGGGTCAACGTATTTGTTGATGTCCAACAGCACCGAGTGTGTGGAACTCGTGCTAATGGTGCCGCAGCAGAATTGATTCCGCCACGACAAGTCTGGGTGAGGATTTTGCTGATACTCCCCCGGTCCACCATACCCATATGCTCTATGTATGGTAATGATATTTACCTACATCTGGGTGATTTCGGGCAAATGTTGGTAAATATATGTAAATATTCGAGCACCATGGTTCGCATATGGGATATATGGTGTGAGCATATGAGAATTCTCCAGGGCTACTGACCCTACTGAACTAGTGAAAGACCCTAAGGCGTTCTCACGCGCTGTTGCCGGTAGTCTTGGATTGATCTGGTTTCTGAAAAAAGGTGAATTCCGGTCACAACTGGAGAGTGAAACGTAATTAATGTATTTGTGCGTATATATTTAGGGCTATCTCTATTATATATGGGGATTTCCTAAAATAGGGGTACCCCCAAATCATCCATTTTAGTAGGATTTTTCATTGTAAACCATCTATTTTGGGGTACCTCCATTGATGGAAACCCTTAACAAAAATAATATACATTCATTTATGAATACGTCACCATGCATCACCTCCCATTGTTGGTAGGCATCATGTGAGGCTTGATGACCCCATGCTCAGCATAGATCCATTGAATCCATTTGATGGCCATTGTGAGGGCATTGATCTCCCACGAAGTCAGACATGTCTAACTGTTGGAAGTTTAACGACCCTGTCCACGACATGACAAGAACTTGATGCAAATCCCAAATGATGAGGTGGTCGTAATGTATATATATATATATATGTATAATAATGAGTGATGGCGTTTATGTGCTTAAGTGGAGAGTAGCATTGGGGCGTACCCCAGTGTGTCGAAAACATCATCATTAGGCTGTAAAAAATCGAGGTAGGAACACCCCGAGACCCAGATAGACATCGCATGCAAAGCGACGTTGGAAAACGATGTCAGACCCCCAAAAATGCTGCGGGATTGGAGAAGGATGTAGGAACACCCTGTCAATTGCGTTGTGTACCAAATATCGTCCGTGGCTCCACACACACAGACGCACACATGCGCACCCACGCACCCACGCACCCACGCACGCACACACACATATATATAATTAATTATAATTATACATATTATATATATATATATCTATACTGGTACTTTAATATCTAACCATAATGCTCATCCCTGAGATGAACAATTCACCAGTGAGTAATCTGTTTCCGGAGGGATGACAGTAATGAAATCATCAACCAGACTAGAGTTGAAGGTGACTGTCTTGAAATTAGTGTTACATAAGGAAGAATTGGAAGATCATTCAGCGTCCGTTCATGCGGCTCATGGGGGTATGTTCATCGCCACCACATCACTCTGATGATCGTAAGTAGCCAATTGTTGTTCGTTGCGTTTTACGCATATGTTTAGATATTTACATATAATAAGTGTTTACATATTTATTTATATATACATAATTATATATATATATATACACGTACCATTCATTCATCATCCCGTTTATAGTAAGAATACACAACCGGGAGCATCAAATGAGCAGTGTTCAAACCCTTGTTGGTTGATCATTATATATGTTATTATACTATCCACTACATGGATAATACATGTATGGGGGATTATCACAATCCATGAGCTGGGAGATCCATTCGCAACCAGCCAGTATAAAGGGACGACACTTCGGGTTTTGAACACTGCTTATCATATCCATCATATATATATAATTTTATTTCCATATATGTCACCATGTTGCCTCTACAAACTATAATCAAATGATTACCCTCTGGTAATTTAACATAGCTATGGAAAGATCCACCATTTTATAGCTGGGAAAATCCACTATTTCTACGGCCATTTTCAATAGCTATGTTAGTCATTACCAGAGGGTATAACCAAACATATATTGTATATTATTATATAACCATAATTAACATGATTATTGGTTATAATATTATGAAACCAGTATTTCAAATGATTATAACCAATATTAACCAGCGAAACAATTATGAAAGCAGCGAAACCAGCGGCATCGGCTCCAAGGAGTCCGAGGAATTCAGCAACCCTCGGGTGAATATCAAGGATGAAGCGACCCTTTGCCGCGGTAAGGGCTTGAAGATGTGCCATATCTTGACTATGGGTCGAATTTTCTTTGAATTATTGGGGATTGGTATACGTTTTTTTTGTTTTGGAATATATATATACATAATTATATACATATATAAGCATATACATATATATATATATATACATAAACATACATATATATATATATATATATATATGTGTATATACATATATATATATACATATATATATATATATATACATATGAGATATAGATAATATGAGCATGCTCCTGACATGTTTGCTAGTTTCCCAAGATATTCCCAGGTCTGAGTAAGGTTTCCCATCCCAGAAGTTTTCCATTCCGAATTGGAAAAGGCGAGATGGCACTGGGAAAGTTGTGCCGTCAATATCGTTTGCGAGCGATATGCTAATCTCTATACATATAATTACACATATATATATATATATTGTATATTATTATGTCACATGATATTCACATATATTCACTATACATCCATACATTATACATTACATATCGATGGATATCGAGAAATTTCCATTGCCAGATTGGATTCCGGGTCAAATTTGGGCAGTGCCTAACACTCAAACGCTACAGAGCTCCCGTGTTGGACTATAACAACCACTCAAAGAACGAACGAATACATAATCCTAAATATTCAATATGTTTGTATTTGTGTAAAATTTGAGTATATATATATATATATTAATATGTATGGTATGTATTTGCATATATGTATATATATATAGTATATGTATGTACACATTCATATACATATATTATACATAGCCATCAACCACATTGAGTGAACCGGGTAGTGCTCAATTGCACGGGGTATTTTGGTTTGTCTCGCCAGGGACATTTTCAACCCCGCTGTTTTTCGGCTCCGTTTCAGCTGGCTCTGTCTCAAAATGAGGAGCACAACCAACAACCATACGCACTCGTATACATAAAAGCGATGAAATGACATGAGCACTCAAAATGTTGAGCTCCATGAGAAATCTTGCGTACTTCGGAAACCAAGTGGTTTAACGTAAAACGCTCAAATGAAAGGGATTCTGCTGGAATTTTCCGGATGAAAAGTCTCTCTGAGTTTTGTTGCACCATTGGATGATCACAGACAGCTTCAGTGATGCGGTTGAGCGATGCGGCCATGCTGCGCGCCATGTTTGCCAAAGGCTGCCAATGTGAAAGTGACTTTGGACGTTGGTGGCCATAGATATACCTCGGTGAAATCCACTTTAACCACTGGTCGAGGAGCCAATTCGGCTTTGGTTGACCTATTGAATCTTGGTGGAAGCTGGCAGAAGCGATTCCTGCCACCCGTTCTGTGGATAATAGTTGCTCTATGGTTGGGATTCCTTCTGTTGCTGGAACCATCCAACAGTTGGGAGGCTGCGTGTTTCAGCCATAGTGCGTGGTCATCAATCCACAGGGAATGGTGGGAATCACAATGGCCAGTAAAAGAACTATAGTAGAAGGATTAGGATAATAAATGATAATGGTATGGATGACCTATAGTGTATGGTACACCAACTTTGACTATGACACATGTGGTTTGGATTCGAACATTCGAACATCTCTTCTTCAAAGGGCAAATTGATAGCAAATGATCTGGCTGGATTGGCGATGGCGTGAAACGTCCATGACTGGGCCATGGATCACTGTACTGTAATGCACCATAATCAAAAGCTTATTATGTTATGACTTATGACGTACATATTCATGAAACAATCAGCATAATGGCAAAGTTGTGATTTCCAGTTATATATGTTTCTTTGAACATAGAGTACCTCAAAGTCCCATGTTTTATCATCGTTGAAGTTCAAACGGCAATTGGGGGGTATCCCGTTACCCACCACCTTCGCAGATTTTGACCTGGAAGCCCTGTGATGGTTTTTTTCGCTGTTCTTCTGAGGAACGGTCCATGTGAAGAGGATGGCTCCTATTTTTTGGATCGTGATGGCTTGCAATTTCTCTTTATAATGAGCCTTGTCCGAAGCGGGGCCCGTTAGCTGTGGGATGATGTGCTGAACCTTTGGAAATTGCTGTTGCTTTGAATCCTCGTTTTCACTGTTCAAATATGTTCAAACTGATTGGCATTGCCGTGGGGTAACACAGCAAAAATGTATTGGCATTGCCATGGTTCATCATTTGGAGCCTGCACATGCCTGCACTCTTTGGGTCAGATTCAGTTGCTAACCACTTCGCTCAAGTAACACTGGTACAAGGTGGCCCCGCATAGTTATCACTAAACTGTTGGGTTATGGTAGATATCAATCTATATACTTAACCGGCGCTGTAAAGCGAGGCATAAGTGGTTGGCATCACATGTTTTCACTAAAACTGGTGAAGTGATCAATTTGGTAGCCATGCTTAGCACAAACGTCTACTGCTGTGAGTTGGACAAACCAATATTCATCCGTGATATGTCTGTGTATACATGAATCTGGGTGAATTATAACGACCCCACTGCGACCTCACTGGAATCATGGTTAGTAAGGGAAATCATCCCCAAATGGCCTTAATTCAGGTCAGTGAATTATTATAATTTACCCAGATGAATGAAGTACTGATGTATACATGCGCAGTACATTGCGTAACAATGATTGGTCTGATTGGTCATTCTTGTACTCAGTACTTCTCAAGTAGATCCGCATTCCTAGACTGCCACCGACCGGACGTGATGAAGTCCTGGACTCATCTTGGAAATGTCCCAACAGCCACCGGAATGGAAGAAGGGACACCTTGCAAGCCTGGGTTAACCCTGCGGGTAAGATGGGTGAATATCTTGGATATGTAACTTTCCTACAGTGAAAGTACCGCCATATTTCATTCATTTTCATAGGAATTTCCATTTTAAAAGGGGAACAAGAAATGTCAATCCTGGGTGTGTGCTTGAAGAACACATATTTCCTACTGGATCCTCCGGGAACTATCTTGAGAAGAACCCGTGCGAGTTTATTTGTGTGTTTTCTCAACATCCATTGAAAGCTGCAATGTGGGGTCACCAAGATAGGTTTCTCTTGTTCTACAACTACTAACTGTTGGATGTATGGTGCATATATCTGCACAGTTCTGCTGTACATTCAAATTGGGTTATGCAAACCAACAAGCAAAGCCGTTATGAGGGGAATACCCCATGTATATCCATTAGTATGGATGGCTGTCCCATGTGTGTAGATGTATATACATATATAAATTCAATCATCAATCCATGGTATTGATTAACCCACATCAGCAGGACCAACAAGCACTGATTCCAACTCACACACACCAAACCTAATCAACTTATAGCCAATTTACAGTGTTCAAAACATTCAAAACCCTTGATTGATGATTTCACATGGGCTGATTCTATCTATTATCATCTATAGTGATCTATAGCGGAGATTGTCACCAAGAAATCCACGGAAATCCTCTGACCAACTTTCCTAAAAACGCCACGACAGGAACTATCTCCGGTATGGTCCTGGAGCATTTGTTGCTCCTGAGAGCCGGACGGCACGCTTAACCTTGGTGGCCGAAGCGAAGTGTCTCGGTTGTCTCGGGCTCCGTTTCGGATGGTTTTTGGATTCTTTTTGGTGGATTTTTGATGGAAAAATCACCTAGGAATGGTGATAGAATGAGGATATTTCTTGATTCCATATATTGAGGAATTGACCATTAACCATTGAAAGATGAATATATTTCGGATAGAATAGGGATGTAATATGATGTAATGGAAAATGTAGCCAATTGTTTGGAGACATGGTGATTTTTGTTGATTAAGGTGATTTATATAATAGGAATATCATGAGAATATGGGAATAGCATAACAGGAATGTACAATGTAGTGAATATCATTGGGCCATGGGCTACTGTATGCAACCAACAAGATGGTATGGGCGTGTTGAAAATTGGGTCATACCCTAAATTGGTCATGATATGTTTATTGATCGTTTGTTTTCATGTGGGAAATGATGATAAGCTATGGGATGTGGGGGCTGTTGGAACTACCTTACTATGAGACAAAACGTTGCATGTTGTGTCACAACATTTACACCAATCAAGGCGTGAATGTATCATCAGCACAGAATTCAGGTATACCAGATACCCTCTGGTAATTTAACATAGCTATTGAAAATGACCATAGAAATAGTGGATTTTCCCATGAAAAATGGTGATTTTCCATAGCTATGTAAACGTTTACCAGAGGGTAGACCTGACATCGAAAAACCATGGGTTTTGCCATTGGTTTTGTGGTGATTCGCCATAAAAAAACATGATAGAAATGCCAGATTTTGCCATGGCAGATTTCACCAGGTGTCTCCGGATGTCTCGGCGGTCCCAGGATGTTAAGACTACCAGGCCTGGTGGAATTGCTGGAGAATTCGGAAGCTCGGAAGCCGGTGGTTAATCCTGCCACTTGGTGGTTTTCTCGGATGTGGAAATTCCCCAAAAATAGAGTGATCATATAGGTGTTGACCCCCAGCATGCTCTTGCTATTTTGAGTGTCCAAGATTTGCTATCCTGATTTTATGACACCAGCCTGGATTGTTATCTGAGATTGGCTTCAGAGAGTAATGTGGAAAGTCATGTTCGACGGACGGAAGACTGGGGTATCCTATTTCAGACAAAACCAAGTGGAAGACAGACTGATGACAAGAGTCAGCTAGGTTTCCAATGATTGCCCTCTGGTAATTTATAACATAGCTATTGAAAATGGCCAGTTATAGTGGATTTTCCCATAAAAAAATAGTGATTTTCCATAGCTATGTTAGTCATTACCAGAGGGTATTCGGAAATTGTTGAAGTCATCGGATGGTTTTTTTCGATTTGAGTTGACCTCGGAGCTAGCGGTCGCAGATGTTGAACATCCCAACAACCAGAGGACAAATTATCCTGGTCTTCCATGGTCTTCCCAAAGAAGTATTTTACACAGAACCTCAAATCGCATGTGGGATCCCTTGTGGTTTGGCATTGTGAACTCTGGAAACATCATTGAAACGACCCTGGTAATCCTTGAAGCCGACAGAAGCAGCACATTGTTTCTTTACGCCAAAAGCCAACTACATTTGGTCCCCACATATATTTATATATATATATATATATATATATATATAGTATGTATTGCATTTTTTCTAGTTGCAGCCGATATTGTTGGATCGTTCTTAGGTATGTACATATATCAACAATTAAACATATGTGTATGCTATATACACGTAGATCACGTGTGTATATACAGACTATTTTGTGATAACCGATGACCCTGTCACGCTTGGTGTTGGCCCTGTCTCTGCGTGTTTTGCTTTATTGTCATTGCTTCGTACCTGCAATGCATTGAACTTTCGACATACAATTACATATATATATATATGTACTTAGTTCTATGAATAACATATTATGTACATGTATGTATTTATATACACTACATATATATAAAAAATAATATATATACAGTATATATATATATATATCCCGATCTGGGGTAGACAAAATATAGAACTGGACGAAGTCATCGAGATATTCATGGATCATTGGAGGACTCGGAGGCATTAGTGTTCGAGGATGAACGCCATGAGTTTTTTTACTCAGCTATGAATTGAATAAGCCCAGTCGGCAGACTTAGTTGATTGCCACACTTATCAACCAAGTACTGCCGCGTTCGAATTGGGTGTCCAAGAATTGGGGACCAAGAATTATGACCCAGTTCGCGAAGGTCACTTTTTCAGAAGCGCGTGTCATAGGTAGCCCAAGTTTAAGACACGCTCAGAAAATGTATTTCACTTGAAAGACACAAACAGATGGTTTGTGCTTTTTGCTGTAGGCCACTCCATTCTATCAGAATATGAACCAAATTGAGCCAACCTGTTGGCTGCAAACACTTTTTTGTTGAAGAACAAAGACATCATTTGGACCAATCATTTGGCTATGGGATCTATGGGTCCCAAAATTGGCCCTGGCAGCTGGTGCGCCCTGGCAGCCCCATTTTGCTCAGGAACCATCTTTACCTGTCTCACCAAATCCAAACAGTTATGCGCTGACAGAAGAAGACACGTGACCCGCCACGGATTTGTTGCGTTGCGTCCGCCACGGATGGAGATCTGGTAAGGCCGCTTCATCGATGGATATGGTTAGACACAAATCCTGGTACAAAGAGAGCACAACAATTCATCGTCTTTTTTTTAGTTGGCTTTTCAGTTCAGTAGTTGGCCATTTCGTTCTTTCAAGTAGAGCTCAGAGGGGTCACGTTTGATTTTGGGGTTCTGACAGCTAGGAAACCTCATGCCAAGCGTGCCAGGCATATTTGTTTTTGGTAGACTCCTATGTTTCCCCATGTTCACCTTTGTCTATATTTATGTTCCCCTTCAGAATTGGATTCGTAGCATTCAATTTTGGTAACTCACAACCTGTTGATTTACGAATAGTGTCCATTGAGACTCATTGTAGTTAGTTTGGTTTGAAAAGGGGTTGACATGCTAATTTAAGCAACCAACATTGGCATTGTATTGTTGAAAATACAGTCTTAACGGTTCAATCACAATACCTGCTTACTTTGAGTTTTAAGTATTGTTTCCTTCCATCCCTATCTAGTATGCTGATGCCCAATGTTCTTTCTTCAGCGGGCAGCTCAAACACAAATCAGATAGCATTTGGGGTCTCATTTTTTCAGACACACCCACCAACTCATGCTGCTTTTGCGACTTCCACTGCAAATTCAACCAAGTAGTTTGTCATAGCAGTGCTTCAATGATGATGATGATGATGATGATGATGATGATGGTGATGGTGATGGTGATGGTGATGGTGATGAGGATGAGGATGAGGATGATGATGGTGATGATGATGGTGATGGTGATGGTGATGGTGGTGATGATGATGATGATGATGATGGTGATGGTGATGGTGATGATGATGGTGATGGTGATGGTGATGATGATGATGATGATGATGATGATGATTTCGGTGTTTTGGTCATGATGTTTTTCGGTTGTGCCCTTGTCAATTCCCATGAATAGTCCCAGAAAAACTCGTCTCTTCCAAGCCTTTTTGGTTGATCATCTTCGGTCACCAGGTATTTTGGAGCACCCATTCCCAAGAACGAGGCCGAACGCATTGCTAAGCTTCGTTCGTTGGATGTGATGGACACCAAGAACACCGACACTTGGGTGAATGGTGCGGCTAGTCAATGGGAGGATTAGGATTGTCTGAACATGGGATACTCCCCACAAGGCCAACGATAATTTTGGTAATTAAAACTGTGGTAAAGCCAACTTAAGAAACGATCCCCAAAATCATCATCTTTTTCTGGGTTGCATAAACCATCCCAAATTTGGTAGTTGTTTATGGCATTGGGTTTACCACATTAAGGAATTGAACCTGGGGATTGATAGGGTAGTAGTGTAGTTGTTTAAGGAATTTTATAGGGTAGTTTATGGCATTTGGTCGTTTAACATGATGATTGATCAATGATTAACTCTGGGATTGAGGGGCACTACCTATGTTCGGCCTGCCGAAAATGATGGAATCTGATGGGACTCAGGGAGCCAGCCCACACTGTTTTCAAGGTTTACTAAAATGGGTACCCCCCAATCATTCAATTTAGAATAATTTAGACTATTGTATATATATATATACATATATAGTATATAGTACCTATGGTTTTGGTGTTTCCCCATTTCAAGAAAGCACCCTTGAATTTTATAGTACTGTATTTTAAAAAACATCATGGTGATGATGCTGGATGAATGGAATATCATGGGATGACCTCTATGCCATTAAGTTGGACAAAGTCAGCAACTGCGGTAGTTCTAGTAGTTCAACCATGAAATACTCCAATAATCCCCAGTATGTTGAAGGGTTCCCCATGAAATCCTCATGATTATTGGGTCATTGAGTCATCATCATCCAGTTCCTGATCATGTTTCAGGGCTCATCCTTGGATTTGAGCCATCGTGGGCACTATTTTTTTGAATTTATCGACATAGTGGCATAATGTAAAATGATAAAGGAATACATAGATAGGTGGAACTCGCGTTGTTGAGATGATTAGGGGATAGTCAGATAGTCATTCTCACATTTTTTTGATCGAACGGTCTAACTCTCCAAAACAAGGGTCATATACTGTGAGCTCTGAAACAGTAGCATCTTTTGCAAGTTTAACTTACGATACCAAGATAGCCCCTGTGTGGGCCTTTTCGAACCCAGTAGCTACTTGCGGTTGTGCATGAAGGGGTTGGATGCTTGTGGTGCTCGATAGGACCCACTTTGTTCAGGGCAGGCTATCAGGCCATCCATATTTGTAGCATTCAAAACGGTCAAAACGCCCATCAGCTCCTTGATGCAGGACACGGAATACGACTTGATCACTCGAATTTCTGCTGCGATCATTGGCACTCCCATCGTTTTGGTGTCACTGGTTGCGGAGGACAAGCAATGGTTCAAGTCAAGATGTGGCCTTGAAACTTGGCTGGAGGAATGAACATCAGTGCCAGCTGGTGTGAAAACCATGGCTGGTGTGTCCCCCTTACTTACCCCTGCTAATTTTTGACATGGCGATGGAAAATCGCTGAAAATCACTTCACTTTGTGTACGTGAACCATGGTAAATCATCGAACTAAACGGACCATTTTCCATAGCGTAACAAATTATTGGAATGTATCTTATCGTTTCCGAGTTCAAGAGGAAAAAACATCACAATTTGGGGTCATTCCAGCCAACTAAACCATGGATATTGCAGGCTAAGCTTGCAAGGGTGTTCAAACCGGGATCCTTTGACATGCTTATATAATCTCATATATGTGCGCAGCTCCCAGGGCCAATGTGTTTTGTATTTCTCAGACGACAAACCCTAAACCTGAAAACATGTTTCTTATGTATATATATATATACATAGACGCAGTGTTTTCTGCACTCTCTCCTGCTCAATGCTGGAGTCTGCAGTTGCCCAGACCACGAGATCTGTTTGTTTTCGTTAGCAATGAAACTCTACAAGAACCAGGGAATCTACATACTGGAAATGTGTGCTGCTTGTTTGGGGTTCCAACTCCGCAGGCCATTCATCCATTGATCCATATGTATATATCATTTTCTATACATATGTATCTATATATGATAATATATATATAGAGATGTATATAGATACATACGTATACAATGCTCACAAAATAAAGAAAAGCATACTGGACGTGTGGACAATATATTTGGATTTATTATCAGATGCTGCACAGCCCGGTCCTTCAAGAGTCTGAACTAAATATCACCGAAATCACCTGTCAAGAGCCAGACATTCTGTGTGGTTTTCGGCATTTTTCCAACCTTGGTCCTAAATCCAGGAATACGTCGGCATTCCCAGTAATCTATATTATATACACACTGTATTGGGCACCAACATGTTGTCCATTTGGAATATTGAAACATGATGTCAAAAAGCCAGTTCTTGGGGTGGGCTAACATAAACATATATATCATATATCACATATATAGATATATACAACAAACTGTCCGTGCATAATTACTTCGAACATATTCTCAATATGACAATGTATGACATCCACAATTCCTTCCACAATTCCTCGCGAGTCAGGAAGCCAATGAGACCAGTCGCGCCAGCAGTTTCTGTGCGTACACCTTGGTGTCCACGGACCTGGCCGATGCTCATGTTCTCATCGTCACGGACGCCCGAAGGGACTTGAGATTTATGCGGAACCCATTGGTCCTGGGAGAACCGTATATCCAGTGGCTGGGCGACATCGCCATGGTGAGCCCCTTTTGTTTGGAGAAATTCTGTGTGTTGAATAAGTTGAATGGATGAAGAATGGGGGTTTAGAGAATTACCAGTTTAATGAGGGTTATCTCATGGCCTCTATATACAGGACACATATCCTATATACTAGATATATAATTATATACATACATATACAATTGTATATTTGAGTATTCTGCATGCAAAGTTTTGTTATTTGTTTTGGTAGGTGATTGCTTTCACTTTGGCCGCACAAGTGGGAGGACACATCCAATTCTGCAAGAGCATGTTTGTTTTTGTTTTTGTACCTGATAGATCCTTTGGAGGGGCAAAGTGCAAGAATATCACATGTATACGATACCTGTACTAGTTGATTTACACAATAATCAGAAGATATGCATATAATTGCATATATATATATATACAACTTATATTTATATATATATCTACAATATATTAATATGTATATATATATGTATCAAATGAGTTTGTAATCACATCTATACATATATATATACATAGTCAATCTCTACTAAAATAGTTAAATGTATATACACCATAATTGTATTTCAACATTTATTCACACATAATATATACATATATACAAGAAATATATCTATATCATTTGTATATATCATGTATGTATATGCATATATACATATGTTAAATACATGTACATCATATTCATTACAAATACTGTATTATATATATGTCATTATATATATAATATAGGTCATAATATAATATATATATATATATAATATATATATAATTTATACAGTATGTACGTACAGTATGTATATATATACGTATGAATATTATATATATACCATATACAATACATATATTCATATCATATACAATATATATATAATGTGTATATGTATATATATATATATATACATATACATATATATATGATAGTATGTCATATTATACATTATTCTATAACCGTAAACACTTGTATGTATACATGTCTTGCGAAATCCCTATGGCTGGTGACTCTCCGCCTATCGACCCCTTCTGTGTCGTTAAACATGGCTAGCTGTGTCTGAAGGAGCCTATGAGAAATATGGGGACATATGGGTTTTGCAGCGCATGGTTTAGCCATGGTTATTATTGTGTCGCTTTATTGGGTAAAATATAATGATGATCTATTGGAATTGGGGAGACCCTATTTTCAGACAAGCCCTGGCCCAAATCTCCTTCAAGTCGAGGTTTCTAGCTCGGAAAATCATCCAACTACACAAATGGGCGATTTTCCAGCCACGGAGCTGATTTCCAGAAGGTATCCGATCATAAATAACCAGAAATTATGGATAGTAATTATCTATTAATTCGCCCTTCCAAAGCAAAGACAACTATAGGTTGTTTTTGACCTAGCTCAAGTATAATTCTAAAAGTGCTTCTCCCCTATCGACAGGTTGATTTCTCCACTGTCACTTCCCAAATTCCCAGGATTTTTCATTTGAGGCCAAGAAAAACATATTGGCCAACATCAGTGAGATCTTCCAACCATCCGCTTCCAAAAGAAGTGTTTGATTCGGTCAAACGCGCAAAGATCGGACCAAAAACCTATGAACAAAAATCTGACCAAAAGCCTCTGGGAAAATTAATCATCCTTTGCAGCTACAAGATTCTGCGCCCCTGTAGACAAATACTGGTAAGATGGTTTCTGGCTGAGCTGACGGATAGATTTATGGTGGATCATATCCACAGTTGAATAGGTGGTTTAAAAAAAATATAATAATTACACTGCGACGATTATAATAGGGAAAATCCCGTGTTGGTATCCATTTATAAACGATTTCGCCATATGTGCAAAGGTTTACCCTTATAGCTATGAACCATGGCCCATTTACAAAACGATTTCCTGGTGAGCCCTGGTGGCCTGGCACCATCGATTTGACGAAAAAAACCCAGTCATGCGGAAAGTTTGCAACTCGACCCATGGACCCATCCCCACTTACAACATGGATTGCAGCCTCAAAAAAACGGAATATTTAACGCTTAGATATGGGATTGGAGGGGTGAAAAAAAGGAGTATATAAACATATATTAACATATATTAACCACTGATTACAGGATTTTTCTGGGACACTGCCCCAATGCCCCGTGGGTGGAGTGGCGCGCCCACCCAGAAGTTCCGTTCTTCGTTAATTAATGAAACCTTGCTTATTTAAGCTAACCTTGCTTATTAACCTTCCTCAATTAACGACTTTTACGTTAATTAAGAGAAAACCTTTGTTAATTAAGGTAAAAGTCTTTAATTAACGACTTTTATTAAGAGAGGTTGCGTTTTTTAAGCAAGGTTAGCTTATTTAAGCAACCTTGCT
>Ga0126342_10008017_pt1 | contig 18894 bp, 12 predicted proteins | sample Cyp1metagenome_FD_92528 | JGI IMG/M metagenome (GOLD analysis project Ga0126342, IMG submission 92528) | Coral microbial communities from Lord Howe Island, Old Settlement Bay, Australia - Cyphastrea 1 metagenome | ecosystem: Host-associated > Invertebrates > Cnidaria > Coral ... | reverse complement strand
TTAAGACAGAAAACATACGAAATTGCCAGGCGCCTGGTGCGCCCGCTGGCAACCACCAACCAGAAGCCAACTCTGGTCTACCTCATTTTGAGCCAATAAACATCTATAGTAAATCTCTTTCCATCTCTGTCATGCGCCGAACAAATGAGCCATGGATGTTCTTTCTGCGGCATTTGGTGGACATGTCTTTGTGGAGAACACCTCCTCGCCGCAAGCCACTGATGGCAACGTGGTATCTCATATTATCTCTCTACAATTTGGGTTGTCCATGTTGCTCATAGAGGGCATGTTTACTATCATATAATTATAGGGGAATTGGAATTGCAACTTCATACCCTGCACTACTCCAACACGGCAACATGCACCACAACGCTGCCAAAATCTGCACCTCACATCTGCAAGTTGACTCGCCACTACCTGCCCCGGTGGCAATAGGGTTGGCCAAGTGGTTGGTGACCCAATCTTCGTAAGTCAGTGCAAAAGACATCACCCCGAAAACATGGTCTAAGGATGTTGAAGCAAAAGTTCAGCGAAATCTCATTATAGACTAGATTGGCAGCCATGAGCTTGTCATCATTTTTTCAAGTAAATTGAGATACTTTTCTCTGCAAGATCATCTTGACCATCATCTTGACCATCATCTTGACCATATCATGTCAGGTATCCATCCATTTCACGCTTAGTTGTTCCTGTCCAAAGCCCCAGATTTCGCACAGTGAAATCAACCTACTGAATCCAAGCGAATCCAAGCCGCGAGGGCATGGGACGCATTCACGACGCCCTGAGGTCCAATTGACTCGCGCCTTGGCTGAAGAGGTGCTCCAGATGGACAATCTTGGCTTAGTTGGTTGAAACAAGTATTGGTACGCTGGGGTAAGCATGGTGAAAATTAATCTGATTCAATTTTAAACATAATTAACTTAATTGATCATAATTCCAGGATGGGTGCCTGCTTATGACATCTTACAGCTAGGGGGGCACCTCCTGATTCTCTTGCCTCCTCCGTGGCGTTGCAACGGCCGCAATTGCCATCGCGGAAGCCAAAGCCTGCAGGCGCCAAGGTCCAGTTCGGTTGAAGATGCAAATGGGGTTTGCTACATCACGTGTGCACGGAATCTTGTGGAATATACATGTATATATATATACGCGCCCGCACACACACATATATATATATAATCATCTATATATATATATATATATGTGTAATTATATATATGTATGTATGTATGTATGTATGTATGTATGTATGTGTGTATGCATCTTTGTGTATTTCAAATTTCCTCTGGTAGACTAACATAGCTATTGAAAAACAACATGTTGAATCCAGGTAAATCAACTATGGGTCATCTCTGCTATGTGAAATTACTAGGGTCTTTATCATCAGAACCCTCCAACATCTTGGAGAACTCTTCCCTGAAGCACTGCAGGCCTTCCAGCCCCTGAAGCCAACAAGATCTCTCAGCCCAGCTAGCTGCAGGAAACCTCAGGCCTACCTCAGCACAGCCCCACTGGGAACCTGTTTGGATGTAGCTCCACAGATTTGGCCGCTAAGTTTGGAAATGATTTTTGCAGAATCTTACTCTTCTTTCTTTCTTTTCTTTGGGTGTGCTATGGTGTCCAGTGATCCAACTATAAGATACTATAAGTATATGTGGGACATCCAAAAAGAATTTCTGCAGGTAATCAGCAGGGCGAAGCCAACACGGGTGGCATCGATCCACGATATCTGGAGCCGATCCCAGCCTGGATGAAAACTATCTGATGAGATATCTGAAGAACAATGCAAAAAACACAGTTGGGACATGTTGGGACCCTGAGAACATCACAGATTTGCAAAATATCCTCTGGTAAACATGCAAAAAGCTATTGAAAATGGCCATTTATACTGGATTTAACCATTAATAGCATGGTGATTTACCCATTTAAATTACCAGAGGGTAAGTTTTTTCCATGTCCACTGAAGATTCTGGGGCGCAGATACCTGGGCGGCAGCGCCTGCCTGGACCAATGGCCAAATGGTGATTCACCCCAACTGCTTGGTGGTTTTTCGATGTTTTTCGCCACCCCTCTGAAAAAAATGAAAATCAAATGGTTTGATAAAATTCCAAGTATATGGGAAAATGGGAAAATAAAATGCATGTTCCAAACTTCCAAACCACGAACCAGCCAATCATATAATGATAGCTTAGTATCAACACCTGGCGTGTTCTGTTTTAATGTGTGTTGTTGCTGTTGCTTTGGCCGGTTCAGAATCCCAGAATTAAAGCCATCTATGTGAAATCTTGAGAAACACATCACAGGAAGGCAGAATGATTTCAGAGTGGGGCGCACATCAGCCATGTTTTCCAGCGAATGTACTCGAACCGTCATGTTAGTGTTGATATTTAGTAAATTAGGTGGCAACGGTCCTTAGCACATGATTATATACATGAGCTTATCTGAAAATTGCACACTCCCAATTCCAGATGGATTGTCATTGTCGTCATTCTTGCATTTAGTATTATCAGCATTATTTCATGACCAACAATGAGTTTCATATATGTTCCAAGTGTTTTATCATACATCATGATCATATTAGTTACCATAAAAATAAATAACTATATCGATATATTAAATAAACAATATGATCTATGATATATCACCATAGTTGTTTATTTATTGCCAATTTCTGAGGCATATATCGGCCCATCCCGGCCCCTTTTGCACAGCACCTGCAGCTGAACCACCTGACCGGTCACCGCTTGGCCTGTCGTCAGATATCTGGGAAAACAAGATGGGGGGTTCCAATCCATGGGGGTACCCAGAAATCATCCATTTTGAATAGGATTTTCCATGGTCCATAAACCATCCAGCGAGCTATTGGGGTACACCCATTTATGGAAGCCCCCACATGTTGTTTGTGGGAAAATGTAGATTTGAATCTAGGGATTCGTGGACCATTCTGAAGATGTGAAAATAGAAACATGCACTATTTCCTATATACGATGGGTCCAGTCTTCCCAGAAAGTGGCAGTAGAAATACCTCCAATTGTGGATCTAAGTTTAAGGGCCTGTCACTTACCTCTGAGATTGGTAATTAATGAAAAGCAGGCTGACTTTATATGAATATAATGGACTTGGTTAGCTATCTGACAGCCAACTAGAAGATGAGGGCCACATCAGTTCACCAATTTCTCCAGGATTTTTCCAAGTTGAACCTCCCTAGGGTCCCCACACTTCGCCCGTTGATCATCTCATGGTCACACGGTCGCACCTCGTTGCCGAAGCAGCGCTGCAACCGCATCCGGCTCTGAAGCAGCTGCCGCAATGGCCTGGGCAAGGTCCGCGTCAGCCTAAATGAAAAGCGATGGCAAGGTGTTGGTATGCTAACCAAGGCTAACCAGCTAATTCATTCCATATTCAACCATTACATCTAAGCATCAAACATGCCTCTTGGACCAGTTAGTAACTTTGTATATGTGTATCCGAATACCTAGGTGCACATGTATACAATACACATAAAGTTATGCATCTCAAAAGAAATAATAACCTAACATCCACCCATTTTCCAAACACCTCATCTAACCCAACCACTTAACGACCCGGCACTGCCTGGGCCAAATGTTGGGCAGAAGAGTACCTGCCGCGGTGGCCTAAGGGAAAACCTACCGGAGAGTGGTTGAGCCACCTAGGGATGGAACAAAGGGGTTGACATCCCAGACTTAGTGAGATTTTGAAGAATCCCCTGGCAATGGAGAAAAACACCTTTTGCATCGAACCACACATGGTTTCCAGGTTCCATTACCAGAGCGTTGGTTTGTTTCTTCTCTCGGCCATTCCAGGTTCCATTACCAGAGCGTTGGTTTCCAGAACTCTCCAGTTTCGCTGGTGGAATCCCAGTTTTTGGGGCAGCACGTTGCATGGATCTGCGCAAAGTACCAGCACTTTAATTTCAAAAAAAAACTGATGCGCACACACACACATATATATATATATATTATTCTTCTTATTATTATTACTATATTATTATTCACCAACATGAAATCTTTGGTGATTTGGGGAATGATTTCCTACAGCGAAACCTCGTCGTCACAATGATTTCCTGACGGCGCACGCGAGAACCGCGGCATCTGAAGGCAGTTGCAGAAAGCGTCGCTGGTAGTCCTGGACGCCCTTTCCCAGTCAGGATTCAACGATTGCTCAATGGCCATGTAAGAGCTATTTTGCAGGGAATATCCCCACAAAATATGGCCAGAAATATGGTACTAACGTACCTCCATGTATTGGATCCTGGAATTCCCATTGAATTACAGATCTATTCTGAGGCCAACGATCAATGGGAATTCCATGATCCAATACATGGAGGTATGTTAGTACCATATATATATATGTATATAAAACAATATTTGATGGGGATGTTCCCGAAAAAATAGGCCTAAAAAAATGGCAGGTACCTGCAATCAATCGGTTCCTGACATGGCCATTGATGAAGCTTGTGATCTACCAAAAAAAAAGTCCCCTCCAGTGAATTAACATAGACCCTGGCATGGCAAATCGGGGTTGGAAGATGAGTTTCCACATGTTTCAACCAAGAATGGATTTTCGGCTTCTATGTAAATTTACAAGAGGGCAAGTGCTTCTTAGCTATCTATTGTGGAGGGGGCAGTCACTAACCAACTTGATAGTTATTGGAATACACCAAGGGATAGATAAATATTACATATATGATCAAATGATTGTTTAAAAAAGTGGAGTGTAACTTGTGATATAGGCTTAGCCAACAACAATGTTAGGGAACAAAGTTGGGGATGGAATAGGGATGTGACAAGGATATATATATATATATACATATATATATATGTGTATATATATATAACCCCGTCCCCCGTTTATTTACATTAATAAGTAAACCCTCCCCAGAAATCATGGTTCAGTAGGGGATGAAACAACATATTTGGTACGTTTTTTAGACCATACAACGGGGGGTGTTTAATGCAAGGGGGATGGGAAGAATGAGTCATTTTGAAATCAATATTCATTGAAAGCCTGGGAATCAATATGTTCTTCATCAAACATGGTTCTGGTCAAATATAATCACCCTGATGTGGGTACAGTAGAATACAGAATGTTCAAAACTGTTCCGAGTTTAGTGAGGATTTCTTGAGATTTATACATTTTATCTAGCCCAGAATGACTATACAAATATTTGCAGATGTATATGTTTGCCTAATATACATTGTATTACTGCATGTCGTGTTTACATTAGATTTTGCATAATACGCATGTTTGTGTGCCTACATATTTGCAAATGGGCAGCCAGTTGGCATGTCATCTCCCCGTTTCGGGATACACCCATGAGAATCAAGAGTTGCTTGTCGTTCTCCGGTCTCAATGCTGCCAACCTTTATATGGGGGTTTCCTAAAATGGGGGGTACCCTTTCATCATCTATTTTAATAGGGTTTTCCTTTATAAACCATCCATTTGGGGATACTCCCATGACTATGGAAACCCACATATGAACATGGGATTACAAGTTGGTTTCCAGACCCCAATTATGGGGAAGCGTTTTGAACATGTGTAACATGACCAGTCAGGAAATGAACTGGGAATTTCGGATCCCTTTAGATGAGACCCTTGGGATCCTTTAGGTATCCATTTGTGCTGTCTTTCGGTCGCTGCCAGATGGATTTTTGTGCAATCAACCTCCGAAAACCTACCGGTTTCAACAACTTTGTCGATGAATTTCCGAATCAGGAATGAGTAACATTCTGTTTCTAGATTTTAAACTATTGGGTTCAATGATTTTCCCAACACTTTCAGGCCCATTGCCAAGTTTGTTTTTCAGAGTGGCGTACCCCAAATATTGATGGTGAATTGTCGTCTTCCGCAAAGAACCTGTCAGTTTGAGGTATCCCCCCCTTTTCAGACAGACCCATCACGTCAAGTCAGTTGGTTCTATTCCATTATCGTAAAAACCCCGCTATTTTGACCATCTCTCCATCATATTTCCCATGATATGATTAAGCAACCCCGAAAGGTCACAAGTATCCCATGAAATCCCCATTTGCTGATGGTTCATTCCCCAATTTCGCGTTTTCGTCCCACGCCGTCCTCAACGAATTCAGTGTGATTTCGAGCCGCTGCGCCCAACTCCGAGCTGCCAAGTGGAAGTTCACCTGGGCGCTGCGCTGGTTTTCCCTGAATGTTGAGAAATATATCATGAGAACAAAAACATGGAAAATCGTTGGAAAACTACTTTACTTCGTGTGATCCCCACCATGACATTTATACATTTTCTTACTGTGGCAAATCTTCTGGCATTCTATCCGACATATCTTCTGGCATTCTATCTGGCATTCTATCTGGCATATCTTCTGGCATATTATCTGGCAAATCTTCTGGGATTCTCTCTGGCATATCTTGTGGCATTCTATCTGACATTTTATCTGGCATTCTATCTGGCATACCTTCTGGCATTCTATCTGGCATATCTTCTGGCATTCTATCTGGTATATTTTCTGGCATTCTATCTGGCATATCTTCTGGCATTCTATCTGGCATATCTCATGGCACTTTATCTGGCATATCCTCTGGCATTCTATCTGACATTCTATCTGGCATATCTTCTGGCATTCTATCTGGCCGTTGAGGTCCAGCGGTGCACACTGAGCTGGGCAAGTCCCAGGTTGAGGTCCAGCGGTGCACACTGAGCTGGGAACGTCCCAGGTTGAGGTCCAGCAATGCACACTGAGCTCGGAAGGTCCCAGGTTGAGGTCCAGCGGTGCACACTGAGCTGGGAATGTCCCAGGTTGAGGTCCAGCGGTGCACACTGAGCTCGGAAGGTCCCAGGTTGAGGTCCAGCGGTGCACATTGTGCTGTTGGCAAAGAGCTTGGCGAAGAGTTGGCAAGGCGGAAGTTGAGGTGGAAGTTGATGCAGACATGGTCGAGGAGAAACTGGAGGAGGAGGCGGAGGAGGAGGAGAAGGAGGAAGAGGAGAGCTAGTCGAGGAGGAAGAGAACAGCTTTGATAAAATCTAACAACCCTCATCTGGCAGGTGGGGAAATAGGGAAAAAAACACAGGGTTCCTTGTGGCGTAACGGGTTTTGATGACTATTTCAATATTTTCATGGATCGGCTAAAGGATTCTCATTTAGGAAACCATGCAAAAAATTATTCTGTACACACTAACAGGTTGCCTGTAATTTTCCCTCGACAATTTCTGGGACTGGGATCAGCATCCCAATATCTCTCAAGTCTTTTTTGTGAGAAACAAGCAGGAATTGTCACCACATCTCACCATTTTTGCCACATCCAAATTGTCATCCAAACACAAAGCCCGACCAAATCTGGAATCAAGGCACGTTGGAAAGCAATCAGGAAATCTGCATCCTCACCTGATTTCAAGGTCGAATTGTTTCGAAGAGAAAACCGTCGAAAGGATTCAATTGGAACCCCAGAAGCATATTATTTTCCGTGTGCAAATGTTCGTGTAACCTGTGTAGTGGCGTATCACGTAAATACCTGGAAATTGATCCTCTTAGTAAGTATATAAGTTGCCTTGTGAATAGGCTACCTAGGGTTTGTGGCGGATACATCTATAGTTGGCTGGGACCATAAACCACAAGTTTTGGGAGCGGAACTCCCCTTTTATATACTAAAGGTCAAACCCAACGTGTTGCGCAGATCATGCGGGCACAAGTTCAAATTCATATGAGTTCCTATGTGTTTGCTTATCCATTGATTTGTCTCACGATTTCCTCATACCACTCATCCATCATATCATACTCATCTAACGACTAGCCCTGAGCTTATGAGCTAGGCATTGTGGCCTAATAATACTAAACTCGGAGCTGTAGCTGGTATATTGCAAAATTGAGGAACACTGTCTGATTGGGAGCTGCAATTCCACGTTTCAAGTTTTGATGCAACTTTTTTTGGATGCACCTCTTGCTTGAATCCTCACTTGTTTTTGTTTGGTTTCTGGTGCCCAAACATCATGCGGGCAAAATCAAACTGCGCACGAGCTACAGGACATCCCTATTCATTCAATATATCATGCTATTCTTTTGTCGATTGCTTCCATTCCCATGTTGTTGAAGATTGTACTGGAGGAACATGACCACCACTACATGCATACCCTCTACTACCTCTACTCGTGGCATGGGCACAAGCTTTGATGCAATTGTGTGCACAATGTCTCTAGTCCCCTATGCAAACGAACAATAATAGCTGCAAGGCCCTTGTCACCGGGCATATGAAATCAGCATTGAAACCCCAACACAGCTGGCATGAACCTGTAGCTGGAGTCGCGCCAATTGAGTGGTGTGATCTCAAAACTCTTTCCATGGACCAAATATGATCAAGATTGCCAAAGCGTCAAATGGTTTCGGCCAACCCCACCCAGAAATCCCAGATCCAAAAAAGAAAAACTGAGCAGCGCACCAAGGGTGGACTGTAACTCTAGCACGGGGCAAGTGACAAGGATGGCCTTCAAGGTTTGTCGGAGGACACATGGGCAAACCCAGGTGGGAAGGTGGGAGAAAAGCAACGGTAGACATAGTGATTGAAACCAGCGCAGGGAGGTTCCCAATAATTCTGTTGCAGAGTAGTAGTAGTAGTAGTAGTAGTAGTGGTAGTAGTAGTAGTAGTAGCAGTAGTAGTAGTAGCAGTAGTAGTGGTAGTGGTAGTGGTAGTGGTAGTGGTAGTAGTGGTAGTAGTGGTAGTGGTAGTAGTGGTAGTAGTAGTAGTAGTCGTAGTCGAGAAAAACTAAGTAGTGGGTCGACATGCAAGTGGTCTGGACTGGTAAATGTTTTCAAGAGAAGGAAAATGCAGGAAATGTAAAGAAATAAAAACACATGAAGACAATGAACAAAAGTGAAATAATGAAAATAAATGAACAACAAGTGAAAATAAATGAAAATAACTGAAAAAAACACTGGAAAAAAACAAAATATGTTTTTCTTTTTTTATCTCTTGGATTGCGCGACAGTGGGATATTCTGCATTTGGTCTTTAATTGAGAAAATTGTTCTTGAGATCAAACAATTGTGTTTTTCTATTTCTTTAATATGTTTTTCGTTTTTGTTTTCTCTTGTTTTCTCTTGTGTTTTATCTTTTTTCTCTTTTTTGACCAAAAAATGCAAAAACTAAAAAAAATTGAGAACACATGTTTTCTCAAGAAAAAGGAAATCGCAAACGTGCTGCAAGGGTGTTTCTGGTGCAATGTACTGTGGAAAAATCTGAGATTGTTTGCGCGTGGCCATCGTTGTCAAAACAAAGTCCGTTTTGATAGGCCACAGCCTGAACAGATTAAATAGAATGAAGTAAAATCATTTGAGTTCTACCTATGCATTTTTTGTATATGTATGTCTTTTTATTTTTCTTTATTTCTTGTAATGTATCTTTTTTCTGGTGGACAAATAAATGTATTTTTTATGATTTTATATAAATGTGTTTTTTTAAGTAACCAGACCAAACCATGTTGAAACTAACCTACTGCAACCTGCACCACCACTTATTGTTGCTGAGTCAACCAAACAAACATCCGGAGACAAACACCGAGAGCTGCAGAATTATAATCCGTAATTGTGGTGACAGAACATCCACTGGTGTTAAAAACTTAGGGAAATATCACAGTTCAAACATAATTCTTGCAACTCACAACTACACCTTGCAGTTCATAGCAGTTCATAGATGGGCCGTTTACATGTGTTGGAGACTCTGGGGACAAAAGCAACATCTGAATATGCAAACACTAAATTCCATAAACGAAATCTCCTGGAAGCTGGTCCCGCGACAAGCCCGAAAGAACCAAGAACAAAAATGGAGCATCTGCGGATTTTCTATAATTAAGGATCTAAAAGGTATTTGCCAACAACGGTATGCCTGCGCAGCCATCAACTGTGTGCCTGCACAACCTGCGGAAAAATATAACACACCCATTGCCGCAATGCATCCCGCAGTGCACCTGTGGCATATAATCTGCCAATTTGGCCGAACGTACGAACCTGTGGAGTGTGTTGGGAGAAACTCGGCCAGGCAGCTGTCGGATTGGATTGCTTTGTGGGACATGTTGCAGCAAACCATGGTTGTTGCTGAGGCAACTCATTGTGAAATAGTTCTTGTTCTTTGCAAATAGTTCATAATGGTACGAATCAACAATAAAGAAATCTAAACAACACAATACATGTGGAACTTCTAGTGAAAAGCAGTGGATGTTTATACGCGATATGTTGGAAACTTAGTAAATAGGAGACATGAGGAGGTAACCGCAAAGAATGTACAACACATATATGTATATGCATGCGCCTGTGTACATACGCAAATTGGAAAGTGCAAACTATGGCAACAACAAATATAATTATACTGTAGATACATATTTAGGATACACACATGACTATAGATCAATAAGCAACATATTGCTCCAAAAGATCAAACATCAATAACAGTAAGTGACAAAAGAGCACAGCCACGCAGCGGGGTGGTGGCAAGCAGCTATAACTATAACCAACAAACTCACAAGTAATGGGAATACACCATCGAAAAGCAAACATATGTTTTTGCAATATTTGGGTTTGACTGAAAAGTGGGCATCCAAGAATCCAATAGTTGCGCATAAAAAATGCTCTCTTATAGGATTTTATGGGTGTAAACCAGTCTTCACCAGTATATACCGTTGTCAGTCCAGACACAGCCAGTTTTCAAATGAGCAGTGTTCAAAATCCCTCTATCATTCCATTTAATATCCTGGTTGGTTAAGAACGGGATTCCCCGTTCTTGGATTATTGTAATCCCCAATTTCTCAAGGGTAGTATAATCCCCCAACTAATCATCAACCAACAGGGGTTTTGAACACTGCTCAAATGGTGTCAACTTGAACTTGATCCAAATTTCCGGCCGTGCACACAGCCTCTGACTCGCTGTGGCGCTAGCACCTGGGGGTTAACGATGTGCAGACTGAAATGGTGCCACCCTCTGGGAATCAAACGTGGCTAGCTGGACAATTTCTCCTAAATCATGGTTTTTTAATACCTACATTTAAACATTTATATACATATACCATCTGGTTATTTAACATAGCCATGGACAACCACCATTTTTAATAGGTAAACCATCTACAAATGGACCATTTTCCATGGCTATGTTAAATAACCAGAGGGTAAAAGAAATTGTCCCATCAAAACCTCCATTTCGTTCGGGGATCTTCTACCAGCCACGTTTAGTTCGGTGATTTTCCAGCTATGGAGCTGATAGGAAATGACATGATCCACTCGTGCAGTGCTCGGATATGATGAGGTAAACTCAATAATAAACTCGAAAAAAACCATCGAACATGGATGAAACCCGGAGGATAATATATGGAATTAGGTTTGCCACATTTACCCTCTGGTAAACTAATTTAGCGAACTGGAAAATCACCATCTTTAATAGGTAAATCAACGATGTCCATGTGCCATGTTCAATAGCTATGTAACAAATTACCAGAGGGTCAATCACTGCCTTTAACCATCATTTAACCATCATTTGACCACATCTTTAACCCACTAATTATTCTATTTTCAATAGAGTTTGACCACTATTTGACCACTATTAATCCACTATTAACCACTATTAACCCACTATTACTCCACATCCCAGGACCATTTTCTCTGTTCCACCAGCACTTTCCAACGGCTGCGGAAATCAGCCGCACCGCCCAAACGAATTGCAGGATTCAGCCCCCGCCATGGCCGGGGACGCCCGGCGCAGGATGTCACGAAGATTTGCTGGGGATAACCGGGAGAACTTGAAATGACTTGAAACTTACCTCCTATGTATATACAGATATATTTGAAGAAAATGTCAGAAATCAAAATTATTTTACCAATCCTCTATATATATATACATAGATATCATTGAAGAAAAAACTATATTCACTGAATCATAATTCCACGATATTCTACATTTCAGTATGGATATTGAATCGCTGCGCATGTATATATATATATATTCATTCATACTCATCTCTTTGTTTGTGCATATATATGATGTGCACATGTGAGTCACACATCTCCTTTGTTGCACTTGCATCCAGGATCAACGCCGGGCCAAAGATTCCAAAGATTCTGGGCCTTTGCCCTTCAAAAACTGGCAGCACACGACCTTTCTTTTGGGTCAATTTGCAAGCCCAGAAGCCAAACTGGTTGGTGGTTGAGCCACCCATCCTTCCCAAAATTTGCGCTGAAAATCATTGAAAATCATCATCCAAGCAGGGAATATCTGGAGACAGCATTAAAACATCTTCAGACATGTAGAATTAGAACTGGATTCTACCAGGTCTTGAATTTAATTTTACCATACTATGTTTTTTGATTACGCACAATTACGTGCTTATCTCACAATGTGGATGTCCCCCAAATAACAACTTTTAATGGATTTAGGGCTATCCTAAAAACAATCTCATACCTCTTAAGCGTAAGTTCGGCACTGCTTCAACCACCAGCCAAGGGTCACCCCCTCATGACCTCCCGCCATGGAGGGTGACCAAAGGGCTGCAAATCCCTCAGCCGATCTTCGAAAGCTGAGGGATATCAAAGGATGGTGGGAGCAATCCCTCAGCGCAACAACTACCATGTTGGGTCAAGTTCTGCCAGATACTGTTCTTTGATCATAAATGCCACAAACATCCAGACGCGCTCTAGAGGTGTAAATACACAAAATGCATTTCACGTTCATCTTGCATGTGTGTGTACATCTATAGTGCACAGTATATATACATATAGTATATATATATATATATATATATTATTGAATATGTACATCACCCACTATGCTGTAGGGATTTCGCCTCTAACCAAAATGTTTGCTGACATGTGTCTAGTCGTGCGCTTCGAGACGTCGTCCCACAGGTTCAAACGAATTAATCCCATCCTAAGATTAAAATACCCCAGATGAAATCTTGGCTTAGCATTGGATCATATTATTAATCTGATGATCAATTGGGTTCACTAATATTGGCATTGAATAAACATACAATAACCCCATATAAAGCATAACATACCCCAATTGGATTCACTCATTTTGGGGATCGCAAGGTATGCAAAACGCTAAGAGAAGGGATGATCAAACCTTGGAGCTGGTACCTATCAAGCCTACCTTGTGGCACCAGCAGCTTCAAACGTCGGAAGTTGCCACTCTTCAATGGCACCTCAAGTAGCAGAATCCAAGGCAGCCGCAATGCATGGTTTCTTCTTAGATACAATACCCTGAAAAAGTATCAAATATATTCGAATTATTCAAATATCGATAAATATTCTGTGAATGCACACGCGCACACACACACACATGTATCGCAAGGTAGCATACATGTCCATTTTATGGCAAACAATTGGCCAGTAAACTACCCAGAGAAGCCCCAGTTTGGCCAGTTTTGGGGCATCATAATTAGGTAATTAGGTGGTCACGGCCACTAAACATGTGATTTCTGGGAAAGTATTTGCGATTTGGCTATTCACGGATTGCTGGGAATGATAGAAACAACATGACTAGTCTGACTAACTGAGCCTATCCACAGCTGCTAACTGATCTAACTGCTGGTTTCAACGCATCAAGTTGAAAGCCAATTGGTCTGGACCCGGTAATGTCAACCCTGGATTAATAAACCCCTCGATTGTTTAATTGGGAGGGTACCATTTAAGTATAAGATTATGACTATTGGAGGAGTACCCCCCTAATTAATAAATTTATTTGGGATTGAAAGTTCTTTGACCGGACACGCTCCCGATATTCCACCCGAGCACTGCAGCCAAGTTTCTCTGGATTGCCTGTAGTGTCACACCGTGATATCCACGGCAAACGTGACGTATGTGGCACTCCAAAACAACCATCTGCAACAGTATCAGCACATTATTTGTATATAACCTGGAACCCCCGTTGGAGAAAACAAATCCAAGTTGGATGCTTTCTACCTAACCCAACGTTGAGACAAACATACACCAACCATCTCTACCCATGTGTGGCAAACCGCGGGATGATTTGCTGCTTACCTTCATGTCATCACACAAACAAGGCCCAGTGACTCTCACAGCTGCAGTCAGACAGGCCTCCCAGCGGACAAGATCTGAATCCAAGCAGCTGAGATTTTGTTGGTCCAGAACGGCGGGGAAAAATGAACAACACAATCTTGGATATTATACCCATATATAGATACATGTGTCTGTGCCCATCGTTGTGTTGGCAATATGACATCATTCCTTTTTCCCGCGATTCTTGGTCTTCTCCAGATCTAATGGTTCATCTGTCAGAGTTTTGTGTGGGGCCCCGGTAAAGCAATGCAACAAGTGCCACACTGTATATGTATAAATGGATGATAGTTGCGAGACAACATAGGTTGCTACTGGATTCTTTATTGTTTCAAGGTCACCAAAAGAAAATCCCCACCTCTGCAAGACCTTTGGCTTGGGGTTGTCACACTCACCTCAGTTGGTGATATATATATATATGTGTGTATATATATATATGCGCACAGTACATAAATATATATATATGCATATACATATATGTGTATATATATATATATATGCGCACAGTACATAAATACATACATATATATATATACATACGTATATACACATATTTATATATATATATATATGTATATGTATATATATGTATATATATATTAATATGTGTGTACATATGTATGTATGTATGTATGTCTGTCTGTCTGTCTGTATGTATGTATGTATGTATGTATGTGTGCGTTCTGCATGGGTGTATTGGGGTTCAAGCAATTTCTGGGCTTAAGAAACACAAAGCGCGGGTTTGCGCAAAAAAAAACAAAACATGGAGAGTTGAACCCAACACAAACATATATCCCAAATTAATCTTATCTTCTGATGATACGTTAACATGTTTTGACAAACCAAGACGGTGACCATTGGATGGTTCAGTGTACTTAAACCAACCCCGGCCTAATTTTAGAAACAAAATCATCTACAAATGGGGAGGGCCATTACACTTTCTTCACCATCCAAAAAATTTCCTAAAATGGATCCCGAAAAAAAACCACGGGTTTTAGTACTAAAATGGTCATCCATGACTTGGATGATTTGGGAATATTTGGAGTACCCCTATGACTTAGGAACCATTTCCATCCCATTTCCATCCCAAACACCAAGAGTCCCCGTCAACGAAGCCCACTTCACTGGTCAGTTCGGCCCGCGATGTTGCCATGACCTGAGGTGGATTCATTGATTTGATGGAAACCATGGAATTTCCCCATGGTTTCTATAGGACTTTTATATTTTTGATGTGAAAATCCATGAAAATACATCACATAACATCACATCATATGAGGCAGGTAAATCCAGTATAAATTTGTTTCCCTTAAAGCCATCCATTGATGGAAACACTTTCTGTAACATTTTTCGAAAAGGGGTCTTCCTCTAAATGTTTCTTTCTACCAACACCTGGAGGATTCGGTTGATGTGAACATCCCTCTTTAGCATACTCCAAGCCTCTCCAACACTTTGTGTATCAAAGCATATGAAAACAAACCTTTCATGAATAATCTGTTACTGCAAGCGGCAAGATATGCCCTAGGGGTCTGTTGGAACTTCTTAGATAGTCGTTTTGTGGCTCACAACGACCCCCGGCGGCCCCTATCCGCTGCATTGCCCATCTCCAAACGCATGTCATCATGGTTGCTTCAATACGTGGTCCATGACTTGGATGACTTGGGGGTATCCCAGAATCCCTTTTTTAGGAAACCTCCAGATGTTGATGCCATCTCTACTTTTGATGTACACAAACACTTCGGCCCACCTCCAATGGCAGCTTCTGCGGATGGATGTACAACGTGCTGGACCTCGTTTGTTTTGTTCTTTCTGGCTCTCTGTTTAGAGACACTATCTTAAGCTATCGAGAGTGTTTTTAAATATTTGATATGTATATTTGCATATATATATATAAACTATCTACTCTCTATATGCCAAACAAACAATATAATAACTGTATATCTATATATCTATAAAACCATATAAATCCACATATATATATATACATAAATATCTATCTATCTATCTATCTATCTATCCATCCATCCATCCATCCAACCATCTACCCATCTATCCATCTATCCATCTATCCATCTATCCATCTAAACATCTAAACATCTAAGCATCTATCCATTCATCCATCGATCCATCGATCGATCTATCCATCCATCAATCCATCCATCTATCCATCTATGCATCTATCGATCGATCTATCGATATCTATATATCTATCTAACTATCTATCTATCTATCTATCAATCTATCAATCTACCTATCTATCTATCTATCTATCTCTCTGTCTATCTATCTATCTATCTATATCTATATCTATCTCTATCTATCTATCTATCTCTATCTATCTATCTCTATCTATCTCTATCTATCTATCTATCTATCTATCTATCTATCTCTATCTATCTCTATCTATCTTTATCTATCTCTATCTATCAATCTATCAATCTATCAATCTATCAATCTACCTATCTATCTATCTATCTATCTCTCTATCTATCTATCTATCTATCTATCTATCTGTTTACTATTTGTGTTTAAGTATATATATGTGTGTATGTATATATTTCAAATCTATTAGGCAAACAAACAATATTGTCTAATATAACCAACCCACCAGCAACTTACCCTCCCGTAATCAAACATGGCACTTAAAATATATCCATTTATAGAACTTTCCCACAGCTCTAAACCTGTATTGATAGAGGATTTTCGGCCAGCCATGTTTGAATACGGGAGGGCATTCTTCCAATATTCTGTCAAAATTATGCACACATGATCACACATCATCACACATCCCTAGGAATTTCAGGGGTTCAGAGTCAAACTGTTGGTTTACCGGAGGGTAAATGGCATTTTTCTGTGACAATGATCAGCCAGCTGCGGGTTTATCATTGTCACATCATGAAAAAACATCATATTAGCGATTATTAGTGATAATGTTGAGCTATTGTACACAAATATGAGTTGATAGTAGTTGTTAACCGTTGTTAACCCTTAACCAATTTTCAGCTGATAGCTGATATTAGCTGTTAACCATTGATGATTTACTTATTACGATAGTGATTTTCCATACCAAGCTGTTAGTGTACCAGAGGGTTCCCACCACCAGAAACAAAGAAGGGCTTTCCAGATTTTTTCAAAAATGAAGTTATATTGTTGCACTGTCAGGTCTCAAAACATTTCTGAATAAACGTTTTTTTTTGCCAAACAAATCCTGCTGTTACCAATTTCTCACGCCATCACCTGCCAGGCCACTCTCCGCCCTTCGCCGGCTCGCCGGTGTCCGCCACCGCCTCGGCGAAGGCGCCGTGCAGGGCCAGGCCGAAGGCCAGGCCAGCGCCCAAGACGCTCAACGTGGCGCGGCGCCGCAGGGAGACCGGGCGCCTCGGAACAGAGCTGGAAAATGCCTGATTTTACCCTCTGGTAATTTAACATAGCTATTGAAAGTCAGCATGTTTATTTAATGGGTAAATCAACTATAAATGGGCAATTTTCAATAGCTATGTTAGTTTACCAGAGGGTATCTGATTTTCAGGGATACTGCAGCTGGTAGATGGTTTCAGCCCCCCTGAAAAGCAGCAGTCAAATGGGATTATTGTTCCCAATATATGGAAAAATAAAAACTGTTCCAGGCCACCAGCCAGGCAGGGATACACTCCACTAATCATGGTGAACCTTTCGTGGATTTTAGTAGTTGATTCCAAAATAAAAATATCATAATCTGTTTGCTGGTGATGGTGATTTTCTCCATTTGAAGGATGATGAAACTATACATCCAAGGTTGGGAATGTCATATAAGTACTGGAGAATCTATGAAAATTCATTGGGTCCAATATAATGATAACATTATTAGTGATAATCGTAAATAGTGTTTATATCTTTTTACGCCTGAAAAAAGGTGGATTGTGACAATCACTACTATGGTGGCTCAAAAAGATCCAGAAAAAGGGTTAAGTGGAGATTTACCCCGTCATCCTGCCATTGGCTGACTTCAGTCATGCTAAAACCTAAGCTATAATTAATAGAAATGGACGTTGCTGTTCTGCACCTTTTTGTGGGTATTGCTATATATATTTTTTTTTTGTGGTGACCCCGGTTATTCCAAATGATATGACACGTGCAATCCCTTCACTCGAATATAAAATGCCACCAAATGGGCCCGAATTCATGAATAGATCCCAATTATATATCGCAATCAAACCCCACATATCCACCATTATTGACAGGGCGGTGATGTGTGCCATGCTGGGGCCCACCCTGCCTGGGATTGTAGTCCCATGGGTCCAAACACCTTGGAACACCAGGTGGCATGGGCAAGGCGTCAGGCTGCCACTCCAAAAATGGAACTGGAACCCTATGAAACAAAGAACGGCTGATCTTAGATATCCAAGTAACACCTAGTAATACCTAGTAAGGTTAAATGTAATTACTTTTTCGAGTTGTTGAGCATCTATTGAATCTATGCGATATATCCCTACGGCAGCTCTATGAAGACCTTATGGCAGAAAATTAAAGGATTGAACTGTCCATCCGGGGTCGGCATAGAAATGGATTTGGAAGATAGTTTCCTGCAGAGTACCTGTTGGATTCCTCTCCATGCTGATTGTTCAGATTTCTCAGGGCGCATTTGCACTTTACACATGTCTATCATTTTTTCCCCACCTGCCAGGTGAGGGTTGTTAGATTTTATGTCAGTTGCCTCCTCCTCCTCCTCCTTCTCCTCCTTCTCCTCCTCCTTCTCCTCCTCCTCCTCCGCCTCCTGCCTCGTCCTCCTCTCCTCCTCCTCCTCGTCCTCCTCGTCGTCCTCGTCGTCCTCGTCGTCCTTGCTCAACTGCGACCCGCGATCCACAGTGTTCTCTGCCGG
>Ga0126342_10008016_pt1 | contig 18894 bp, 14 predicted proteins | sample Cyp1metagenome_FD_92528 | JGI IMG/M metagenome (GOLD analysis project Ga0126342, IMG submission 92528) | Coral microbial communities from Lord Howe Island, Old Settlement Bay, Australia - Cyphastrea 1 metagenome | ecosystem: Host-associated > Invertebrates > Cnidaria > Coral ... | reverse complement strand
TTCTGACTCTTTCTCTTCTACTCTTCTCTCTTCCAATCTTTCTCTTCTCTCTGCCTCTGCCCTGCTCTGCTTTTCATCTGTCCATATTGTCGGAAGTTTGACTTCTAAACTTCCTTCGATAAAAATGGTTGTTGATGGTTAATAATGGTTAATCATGGTTAATAATGGTTGATGATTGTTAATAATGTTTAGTACTTTATTATATAATAATGTTTGACGATGGTTAATAATGGTTGATGATGGTTAAAAATTGTTAATACTATATATAATAATGGTTGATGATGGTTAATAATGGTTGATGATGGTTAATAATGGTTAATGGTTAATAATGGTTGAATGTCACGACCAGTGCTCTTGGCATGCTGCTGGATTTCCAGACTTAATGAGATGGGCATTTGGTGCAGGCCACTGACGCGGAAAATGCTGAGACTGCTGACGCAGCCCAAAAGGAAGAGGCGACATGTGATTTGCATAAATTTGCCCCATCTTTTGCTTGATATTAGATGCATACATGATGAACATTCATGACTTGCGCATCATACGTGGCAAATTATCATGCACCGATGAGCGCGCAGACCCAGTCTGACCGACTGGGAACAGCTGCCACATTTTAGCCCATTGATTTCTCGCCAGAGTTGAGGGCGAGCATACTCAGGTCATGGGACAGGTTCCAGCCAGACCCTCAGACAATCATTTTAAGGACTGCACATGAGTGTATGCCCACAATTTTGCGAGCCTGGTGTGCTTCAGCTAACCCAGGCAAAACAAGGAAACAAAGCAGAAAAGCTCCGCCAGCTGCGTGCCATGCCCTGAGTCCCATCTGCAAATCTGCCGTTGATTTTCAGCGGTCCCGTGTGAGATGCGTTCAGGAATGGAACCAACGCAAGCGCCAGATGGGCCATCAACATCTCTCGTGACTGGGCAGGTGAACCTTCGCGGCACACATTGCTGCGTATGATATCTTTGAATATGTTTTCTTGCTGCTGTTCTTGTTCGCTTTCTGCTTTGCGGTTTATTTTTGTCATTCTGTGTCCCTGCTGCAAACCCTCAGGTCACCAGAGCCACCTGATCAGCCCACAGCCACAGCTCTAAATGGCTAGATGCAACATGTGCAGCCGGGCGTGCAAGTGCGCCAGTGCGGAGGTCTGTGTTGAAACTCCTGACGGCTCTGGTGGTGTTGCGCGATAACCTCAAATATCTCAAAGCAACCCATCTTCCATGGCACATGCATCGATCGCTGCAACACTGTCTGACAGGTGAACACCAGACAAGACCAGTGAGCATGGCTTCAACTAAAAGCGAGTGTGATGTGTTTCACGGCAAGGCTTGGTTTGCCACTGCTTGTGGACGCAGACGGCGACCAAGCACATGATTTTTTTGAAGAGAAGGCAAAGCATCACCTTTTCTGTGACTTGCATTGCTTCAAGTGAGTTGGACATCAATCACTTATAATCAGTGAAGTTCAACAGGCTGGACAACTCGTCCGGGTCACTCCGAAAGGCCTTCCGTCAAGCGGTCAGCACATGCCACAAGTGGTCATTCGCAGCATCGGCCCCCACATGTCAGGAGTTGCCTTCGGCCTTCTGCTTTTGGTGCGGGGCTCAGCCGGTGAAGTGTTTTGCCATGCTTTGCCTTGTTTCATCTTGCTTCCCGCTGCATTTTGCAGGATGCCATGGCAATGAAAATTCAATGGCGCGGTTGTCCAGTGGTGAAGCAGCCAAGGCTGCACCTCTACCACGGCCGAATGGAAAATTAGCACTTCAGGCGGCACCGGCCTTAGGATGTCCATGGCATAAATCCCAATGACAGTGATGGAAAATCCGCAGTCGTGGTTGCGCCGTGCTATCTCCATGTCTTTCCGCCCATGCGAGTCAGGAGCTTAATGCGCGACTGTCTGAGAGCTTGGCACAGAGCCGGCGGGCCTTTTTTGAACCATAGCGCAATTGCAGCTCAACATCTGGGCCGCACATGAAGCTACAGATTGATGAAGCCTTCAATGGGATTTTCCATTCCACATAGCGCAATGGGATCTGACTTGTACGGTGAAAGCACCTTTGGATGGCCCGCTGCCCATTGGTTTCAACCATCTCGCTGTCACACCCTTCCTTTTCTGAGAACAGCTGTGTAACATACTGACCAGAAACAGCACTCTCTTGAGTGTTCAGCAATGACTTGGCCACTGCGGGGTCAAACTGAGTGAAATCACGGCCGCCAGCGATCAGCCTTTGTTTCACGTTTCACGCCAATAAGTGAGAAAGCCTTTTCAACAAAAAGCATGATCAGTTGTTCAAGTATTTTTTGAAAATTACCAAAATTTGTAAAAATATGTTCAAATATAGATTAGATGCCGAGGAAGAAAAAGAACAATAACAATAAGAGCAAAGAAACTAAGGTAGAACCAGTGAAAGAGGAAGATGAGGAGGAAGTGGAAGTGAAGACCCATGACATACGTTTTGAGTGTCCATTTTGTAAAAACATGTTGGAAATGCAGAACGAACTCATAATCAAGAAGAAGGGTGAGTGTCAATGTAAATGCATCCCGTTGTCCTTCAAGTTGAGCAAGAACGACAAGTCCCTAACCATTGACAAGTCTAAAGACGGAGACATCAATGTTGAAACCGACATCCATAACATCCAATTCAAATGGGGTAGAGGGATAACCCCGACCGAAGAGGATACCACCCTTGAAACCATCAGGTGTATTGCAGACAATTGATTTAAAAAAATAATATCATCTTATTTTATATGAAACTATTAGAATTATTCAGTGGAACGGGCAGTGTCGGGAAAGTCGCCAAGGAACTGGGTTTTGATGTTGTATCGTTGGATTTGAAAAATGCTGACATCAGCACACACATTTTACAGTGGGACTACAAACAATTCAACCACAACGAGTTTCAGGTCATCTGGGCATCGCCTCCATGCACCGAATACAGCATAGCAAAAACCACAGGAACAAGACATATCACCTATGCCAACGCATTAGTCCAAAAGACCATAAAGATAATCAATTATTTCAATCCTTTGGCGTGGTTCATAGAAAACCCTCAGACGGGGTTGTTGAAACATCAAACGTTCATGTGGGATTTCAACTACCAAGACGTTGATTATTGCAAATATGGTTTTCCATACCGTAAAAGGACTAGAATATGGAACAACCTAGAAAATTGGAAACCCAGACCCTTATGTAAGAAGGACTGCAATAGCATCGTCAACAACAAGCACAAGGAAACCGCCCAAAGGATGCCATCAGGCAAAAAGAACGAATGGGGGGCAGACTATATAATACACACTCAAGATGAATTATATAGGATACCGCCTGATTTAGTAAAAGATTTTTTTTCAATCCTCCTCAATGAAGGTTAAAGAAAAGGAACAGTTCACATTGTTCAAGTCAACCACATTACCACAACTGTTCACGAGTTTGAAATGTAAAGTCCTCAAGACTCTGTTTGAAACATTGATGTAATCCACAGATATTATTTCATTATCATATATGACAGACCCGAAAGGTGCATTGATGGGAATTTTCTTAATGATGTTGCAAGCACCCGTAGACCCCAATTGTTTAGCATCGCTCAACTCACTACAGGTGAGATATAGGTTTCTAAGTACCAACAGAACCACATAACCGCTGACCCAATCCGTCCCATTTAAAGAAGGAGTATAATTTCCCAACACCTGATTTACAGACTTCAAATTGTTTTTATCATAGGATGCTCCAGTCCATCCAATTTTATTGAACTCCATCTCATGGTCGGTGATAATCCTAAAGGAATAATCCACATAATTTAGCGTTATCGTTGTCTTATTGGTGTTCACATCATAGACCACCCCGAAGTAATCGTTATTACCCATAAAACCGTCAGTGGCTTCCTTCATCTTAGTCTGAAGAGTAGATTAGAACTCACATAAGAAAAACTCAAGAGTTCCACCATGACATCAAGGGTGTTGGAGAAATCCGTCAATCTCAAATATAGTATATTGTTCAACCCTTCTTGAATGGGATAAATGGAATTAGGTATGGTTATCTCATGTATGTAGAGTTTGGTGTCATTCCCACACTCCTGACTTTCGGGCAAGTAGATTTCAAAATCACTGCTACTACTGGAATTCTGGGTGCGTTGATGACTATCTATGTATATCATATATATCTTTTTAAATCTGCTCATTTTTGGATATAATAAGAATAGAAAAATATTATTTTATACATTTATAATATATAAGGAAAATGCTTCAGAAAAAAATGTTAGACGATGTGAGGAAGGAAGGGAGAATACAGAGTATGAACCCCTTCAAAGAAATTGATGGGAAAGAATACGGGGATAAAGACAAACACAAAAAAATGTTGAAGAAGTTCAGTAAAGAGATACAAAAAGGAAACGAATATCTTGACGACTTCAGCAACATCAACGATGAGACAGGATTGAAGAGAGCTTACAACAACAGAACCGATTTAGGTCTGTATCACCATCCAGAAAACAAGACATTATATATAGCGGGAACTAAGGATTTTCCCAGAGATGTATTAGACGATGTGCTCATACCCTTTCATATGGTTCATAGGTCCAAGAGATACAGGTCGGCGAACGACTTCATCAAAAACAACATTGACAACATTGACACAATCGTAAGCCATTCCTTAGGCTCAGCCACGACGATGAAACTGCACCAAGACTACAACAAGAGATTTACCACTAGAACCTATGGAACACCAACGGTTAGTTATAACGACAACTCTGACAGTAGGAACACAAGGTTGAGGGCGGTGGGAGACCCAGTTAGTATGTTTGACCGAGGAGTAAGTATAACTGTCAATAAGAACAGTTTCATCCCACTTTATAATCATGGATACCAGTCATCACACTTCGGAGACATCGGTAAGTCTGAAACCAACACAGCAGAACCGATTAATGCTATCATGTAAAGATTTTTTATAATCTCATCAATAAATATATGGAAGAGATTGTCAGGGAATATTTAAGAAACAACCGTCAGGAAATGAAGAAGTTGAAGAACGAAAACACCAAGGAAAAGAAGCATTTGACCTACAACGAGATAAGGAAGGTCATAGAGAGTGGAAAAGATTTAAAAAGCAACGAAAACAAACCTGTAGATGACAAAGTCCAGAGCAACGGGAAGAAAACCAAAGGTAAACATATTAACTATAAAAAATATAGTTTTGATATTACATAGTAATATCAAAATGAAAATTAGTATATATAATTTTCCAATTTTGATATCACATAAAAAATCTAGGTAATAAATATATAAAGTAATGGAAGCATTAGAAATAACAGATGTTCTGAACGAAAATGTGCTGAGATACAGATTAAAAGGTGGAGCTTCATACATCAAAGACAAACGTATAAAGACCTTCTACCCTTCTTCGGTTTCTACTTACAGTTCCAACTCAAACAGCGTCATCCGTTTCAATCTTACTGGCGGTGCCAACGAATGGATTAACCTCAGAAGTCTATTGATAGGTTTCACAATCCTGAACGGTGAAAACAATGGGACAAAGCACCTGCGACCTGCCTACAACCCTTCAAGTTTCTTTCAACGAATGCGGGTGATGGCAGGTTCTAATGTCATTGCCGAAATCCCAGACCTAAACCGTTATGAAGCAATGATGGACATATTGCAAGATGATGGAATGAGAAACTACACTGATAACTTAGGCTACGGTGAGACCTTTTATAATGAGGGTAATCGTTTCTTATCCTTCACTGATACAAACCCAGAGGCAAACACAAAAGTCAACATCTCAGAAGATGTCTTCACCTTCAACTTCGGAGGTTTCAAAAACAAGGCGACCGTCTATTACAGACCTTCGTGCCCCTTCTTTAATGTATCTAATTGTATCCCCCTATCTTATTGTCCAATATTCAATAGTCATTGAACTCACATTAGTGAGCGACCCCGCTGAACCCTTGGTTAATCTAATCGGGGACTTGGTTGATGATGGTTAATAATGGTTAATACTATATAATAATGGTTAATGATGGTTAATAATGGTTAATGATGGCTAATAATGGTTAATACTAATTATATAATAATCGTTGATGATGGTTAATAATGGTTGATGATGGTTAAAAATGGTTAATACTATATAATAATGGTTGATGATGGTTAGTAATGGTTGATGAGGGTTAATAATGGTAAATACTTTATAATAATGGTTGGCGATGGTTAATAATGGTAAATACTTTATAATAATGGTTGATGATGGTGAATAATGGTTAATGATGGTTAATAATGGTTGATGATGGTTGATCATGGTTAATGATGGTTAATAATGGTTAATGATGGTTAGTAATGGTTAATACTATATAATAGTGGTTGATGATGGTTAAGAATGGTTAATGATGGTTAATGATGGTTGATGATGGGTAATAATGGTTCATACTATATAATAATGGTTGATGATGGTTAATAATGGTTAATGATGGTTAATCCATAGAATGACAATTAGTTTAATCAATAAATACCCTCTGAATATGATTAACATAGCCATGGTATAGATGGCCCATAGAAATAGATGGTTTACCGTTCTTGAAAATGGGTGGATTTTCCATGGCTATGTTAAACAACCAGATGGTAGTGATGTAATCGTGATTTCTTTTAGTGATGTAATAGTGATCTGGCTGGTGGTTTGGAACATGAATTTTTGGATTTTCCATAATATATGGGAATAGTCACCCTAACTGACTTTCATATTTTTCAGAGGGGTTGAAACCACCAACCAGATAGTGATGCAATAGTGATTTTGTTTAGTGATTTAATAAGTAGTGTGAAGCAACAATGGGTGATCCACTGGACTTACTGGAAGAGAGTAAAATTCTACAGGGATATAGGATTCGGATTTGATGGCATGATATAGTAATTTAATGGGTTTTAATGGTGATTTGATGAGATATTTCATATAATTATGTTCTCAATCATTGAATAGGCTTGGATGAATTATTGAACCAACAATAGTCTGGATCAACCGCAGCGGATGAATAGTCAACTATCAAAAATTATGGATTAGTCCATAGTATCAACAACTAACAATCGTCTTGATTCATAGTGGGAGATTCATGGGATTAGGCAACCATCATGGATGGGTTCTCTGCAATCAAGCATACTGATTTTAGCCAATTGGAACATCTCATATAGTTCAGTATACAGTTCTACTGATGACTAGCCAACCATATCAGATTTTTGAATTTGATATTCGTTGCTGGTTCAACTTCCCCTGTGGATCCAAGAACCTTCTGAGGATGTTCCAAGGGGAGTTGCTCAAGGTAAGACGGTACCCCAAAACGTACCAGTCACCGCTAATAAACGATGTTTGTGGTTTATAGGTTTGCTTATATAGTTTGTGTAACTAAGTTACTAGTGTTGGTTTAAGTCACGAGTATAGCAAGCAAAACTAGTGTGTGTGGTTTAGATATATTGAATCAACTAACGGGGTTGATAATCCAACAAACAAAAGTGGGGGGGGCACCTTGTATCTATGGGTTTTCAACCAGCCCTATATCCCATATTGTTTATTTCAAGTTGGTTACTTAAACATGCCAGTTTATATGCCCCCATGATTGTTGTTTAATGCGGTAAACCCAATAACAAACCTTTCATTTGGGATGATTTCAAACACCAATTTATGGTAAATTTGGTCATGGTTTGTTTTTAAGTGATATCCTGTGGTTGGTAAAGCTTTGTTTATTGTTCATGTACAAATAGTTGATAATAGTGGAGATATCTAGATGATCTGAACATATCTGGGAATATCCAGATATATTGTGGGTACAATGGGGATATGACCAACAAAATTGTGGGCGATCATGGGGCCACAATAGGATAGAGATGGATATAGGGATATGTGGGATATAAGGGCAATTTGCTGGAATATAATTTGATGTTGGTTATAGAATTATAGAAGTGTATCTATGCATATGTATTTTCAATCAACCCATGGTAGATCTGGGGGTGTGGTGAGGTGGTTATATCCTATTATATATACACTGTTTACAGAAGTGTATTAAGAGGGTATATTTGGACTCTACTGGTGGTATAATTGGCATCAGCAATTGTAATGGGATTTAATGGTGACATGAGTGATATGCATTTGTTTATGAAACTGGTTTTTTTTAACTGATCAATTTGATATGATACATATGTTTTTATCTGAAAATGGGTGGGTGTTATATGTGTTTTTTTGCATTCAATGGGGCAATTAATGATAATGGGTGCTTAAGACTCGGGTGGTGTTTATCCCTCCAGCAAATTTTACCATAGATTGGGAGAAAACCGAGTATTTGTAGACTTAATTTGTAGATGATTTTTCTTGGAACCATGGGTTTTCCATGGTTTTCCACTATATATATATATAGGTTGTATTAGTAATGTGCTGTATGGTTTACACTGGTCGTATATGGTCGTTGATGTTGTTTTGGTTTACCATGTGTGATTGGTTTGTTCTTGGTTCAAAAAACTATTATTATATATTATGTAGATTAAAATCGACTAATGTTAACCGCCGTTTTGTTCATGGAGGATTGACATTATTTTACACTTGAATTCTATTTCTATCTCATCAGTGTATCAATCTGTCTTTAATCTTGTGCAGGGATTGAGAACACTAGTAATGGGAAGATCATCCAGCAGGATTTACATACCATTTATGGCCATAGAAAAAAAGGGCACCCTAGGGAACATGATGATAAGCCAACCCCAACCATGAATGCCGGGGAACTGGAGGTTTCATGCAATGCTTAGAGTTGACGGCACGGAAAGTGCACATGCATCGCCGCCATAGTTAGATCGTCATGGTTTTCTTGGTTGAACGACATTGCATCCAGATCCAGTTTGCTGTGTTCAAAGCACATGAGTATGCGACCTATCCCAAAGTGATCCAAACTCATATGTTTTCTGAGGATATTCCCCTAAATATTATATATATATATATATTGATATATATATATATCATGGTATATCATGAGATGTCATGATATGTCATGATATCCATCTAATATAACAATAGAAATTAAATGATATATCATGATATAGCCTCTGGTAAATTAACATAGACCCTGAAAATAGCCCTAGTTTTAATGGTTTCACTAATCTTCCAACCCTTATCTACCAGGGTCGACATTCCGTGAGGTCACCGTGCGCTTCCAACTGTTGACCACGGATAAGTCGGTGCCTGGGCAACAAAAAACGAGATTCCGTGAGGGGTCCTTGTTAAAATCGCTGGATGCTTAGGGAAAATCCTGTGAACATGGATGATTTACAATGGAAAATCCAATGAAAATGGATGGAAAATCCTATTTACAAGGTTTATTATATGGACAATTCCTATTAACATAGATGATTTGAGAGTACCCCCATTTCCGGAAACCTTAGGACACCTCTATTAAACCATGGTTTCTCGCGGTTTGAAACATCAAGGGGATGGGATGTTTTTTTTTTTCAAACTCGTAGCTGTAGCAACACTGTCGTTTCATCTATTTGTCTATTTGTTTGCTTGTCTATTTGTTTGTTTGTATGTCTGTTTGTCCGTATATTTCTCTATCTATTTGTCTGTCTATCTATCTATCCATCTATCCATCCATCTATCCATCCATCTATCCATCTATCTAGCTATCTAGCTAGCTAGCTACCTACCTATCTATTCTATCTATCTACCTATTTATCTATCTATATATCTATCTATTCATCCTTCCATCCATCCATCCATCTACGTATCTAATCTAATCTAATCTAATCTAATCTAATCTAATCTAATCTATCTATCTATCTGTAATCTATCTATCTATCCATCGATCTATCGATCGATCTATCGATCTATCTATCTATCTACCTATCTATCTATCTGTCTATCTATCTATCTATTTATCTATCCTTCCATCTACCTATATCTACTTGATTTTTTGTTAAAAAAAAATATGTTTACATGCGTGCATATTTGTGCATATATATACATATACACATACACATTCAACATACAACATGTTGAGGCTGAATAGGAATGCACTAAGAACACCTATAGATCAATATATATATACAGATCAAAAGAAGTACATATAATATGTCTGAGTATGTCATGTTTATCATGGCATAGTATATGATTAGTACCAAAAGATAGTGGATTAGTATGTACATAGTATCTACATAGCAACACATGACAATTCAGTGGCCCTGAAACATCCAGTTTTGCAGTACCAAATGCAGCGACTCTACGCAAGTTGGTGTTGTAGTGTGCTTGGAATTTGCGCTTGTTTTATAGACAATTATAGACATGAAATAATTCAATTCAACAATTTCAAACTATCTGGTTCTATACCTTGCTTGATGTATTATGCACATGTCATTGCATCGCACAACATGTGTAACTCACTTATGTTTCATGGCAAATATCCAGATCTCAATATCATGTCATGTAGAGATGATGTTGTTGTTTTCGTTCTATCAATTTCTATCATATAGTTGCGGATAAAAACAAGATGATGCATAGTATATGTTATACAATATACTATACAGATATGGGACACACACACATTAAACTCCATCAAACTTCACGGGCTTGGACGCCAGCGGCGCCAAGGCGCCATTGCCTTTTGCCAATGGCTGCAACCTTGGTACCTTTTTTTAGACCCTCATTTTAACAACAGGAATAATGAGTGATATTCGTATGAAAAAATAATAAAAAATATTCATACTAATGGAAATATTAATACTTATAGTACATCTACATGAATAACATAAGCAAAAACCCTGCTGCTGAGCCACCATTTTTGAGCCACCAAGACATCGGGCGCCGCTTTGGACCATGTGACCCTCGTTCCGTCCCTTGGTGGCAACACATTTTAAGACATGGGAGGACAAGCAGCAAAACAACGATGGGATAATGCAATTATGTATTAATATATAAATAATATCTAATATATATATATATATATATATCAATATTTAAACATGTTAATACATTGAAGCACTTGGAATTTAACCAATAGAATCTACCAATGACCATTTACACACCTGGACAATCCTCCAAGGGAAAAAAAAAGAAACAAGACTGATTTTATTGGGCCACTCTTGGTGAGGGGCAAGGTTCTCCTTTTCCCCCTGCCAGGGTAGGGACACCCTGACACGGCCATTCCATTGCTGGCTGCTTTCAACCTGTTTGGGGCTTGCCGGACCTGTGGCGAGCTTGCCAGCTCTTTGGGGCGCGCTGGACCCGAACCTGATGTCAGGTAGAATGTCAGACTATATGTCAGAATAATGTCAGATAGACTGTCAGACCATATATGTCAGGTAGAATGTCAGACTGTATGTCAGATAGAATGTCAGGCTATATGTCAGATAGAATGTCAGGCTATTTGTCAGATAGATGGTCAGACTATATGCCAGATAGAATGTCAGACTATTTGTCAGAAAGAATGTCAGACTATGTGTCAGATAGAATGTCAGACTATATGCCAGATAGAATGTCAGACAATATGTCAGAATAATGTCAGATAGGATGTCAGATAGAATGTGAGACTATTTATGCCAGATATAATGTCAGGCCATATGTCAGAATAATGTCAGATAGGATGTCAGACTATATGTCAGATAGAATGTCAGACTATATGTCAGATAGAATGTCAGACTATATGTCAGATAGAATGCCAGACTATATGTCAGAATAATGTCAGATAGGAGGTCAGATAGAATGTCAGACTTTATATGTCAGATATAATTTCAGAGTATATGTCAGATAGAATGTCAGACTTTATGTCAGATAGAATATCAGACTATATGTCAGATAGAATGTCAGACTATATTGCCAGATAGAATGTCAGACTATTTGCAAGAGTAACGTCAGATAGAATGTCAGAAAAATGTCAGATAGAATGTTTGAATATAAGTCGTATCCTTTTTGCCAGGTAGAATGCCAGATAGATTGCCAGAATATATGGCAGGATACATGTCGTGGTGGGTATCACACGAAATCCTTTGAATGTCCAGTTTTCCCATGTGATTATTGTTTGTAGCCCCAATACGCATTATCCCCAAACTTGATTTGCAATATACTGGGTATACAGATGTATACAGTATACCCATATATTTCGGATAGTTCAAGAGACCCCCCAAATCTTTGGTGATCGGGTGTGGTGCATGCATTTCCATAGTTAAATCAGTGGAAAATCTGAAAATCATGGTCAAAGGGTCCATTTTGTGATGGCAAAATTCCCAATTTTGCCATGTTTGATGTCCTAAATCCCCATCTTTGATGATCAACTCCGGCATCGAATTGATCGTGTCATGTTGAAATTCTTGATTAATGATCAAACATCAGGAATGATTGAAACATCACGACTTAAGCATCAACTATATATATATATATACACATTAATGATTATATATATATACACATACTAGTATTTTTTAAATATATATATATATATATATAAATCCCACCCATTTTAAGCCTTGAACGTTGATGTTTCAAACCCTTTCATGTTGCGTGAACGCCAGCTCCGAAGATCCAGGCGTTCACAACGGGGCCGTTCCCACAGCTCTCACCAGAAGGCGGCCGCGGAGGTGTAGACATGTTTCTATGTATAGTTGGTGTATATACACTATACAAAAAAATAATGATAATATATATATATATATATGTTAGTGTTACGTTATGTTAGGTCATGGAATGTAGTGCAATATAGTGCAATGTAATGTATTGTTATGTTATGGTGTGGTATGGTACGTATGTATGCATGTATGCGAGGGGTTCTTAAGTCTGATGACTTGGATGATTTGGGGGTACCCCCAGTTTAAGAAACCTCCATATATGTATGATTAGTAGTATATCATCATGTATTTTTGATGAACATTTAATCCCATGTTTTTTAATATTTGATCCAATCCAGTGGTACCTGTTTTTTTTGGCCTACTTTGCCATCCCCATTGTGTATATATGGGGTGTTGGGAGCAACCCTTTAAATATTCCGATCAATTCGGAGATGTAAATTCCCTCCACTTTTTGGCAACGACGCAGCATGGCAGAACTTCTTGGAGTTTGCCGTGGAGGCTTTCAACAACCTTTTGGATGCGATTTTCTCGAAGAAGTGCGCCGCCAAGTTGAAGACACAATCCGCTCGCTAGGGTGTCACCGTTTCACCGTTTTAGCTGGGAAATCCGCTGTGAACATGGAATACCCTCTGGTAAACTAATTGAAAATGGCCATAGAAATAGTGGATTTTCCCATTAAAAATGGTGATTTTCCATAGTTATGTTAGTTTACCAGAGGGTAGAAATCACGAGTTGCACATCAAATACAGTACATTAAAGGAGATGAACAATAAGTCTTTTGCACTGCCATGTCTCGTTACCGAACTCAGGTTCCTTAATGGGGAAGGGTCAAAACTTATACCATACCTGTTTGACTGGGGGGATGAACATCCATAAATCCCAGCCATTTTGGTGTCCACCAAGGGATTCCATTGGGTTTGACATATACCCAAATCTTCATTGTTGTTTGTTTGAATGTGTTAAGTCAACATTTTGGTTGGTTAATTACACACACAATCCCATCCCCCTAATATTAAATTAATAGATATTCCCTCGGAAACGCATGTTTACTATTGGATCTATCCATTTTGGGTGACTATATAGGGGCATTTCCGATTGCTAAACATGGTTAAACTAACATAAACCAACCTCTGTTAGGGAGAGGGACTTGAGATGTAATTAAGAGATATCAGTAGGATTGCGCATACTTCTGTTAATAGTGACGTACTTCATATGATACTAAACACCCTGGAGCCAGAAACCATGGTTTAGGCGATGGAGTATGATGAAATACATATTGGAGATCATTCAGAGGCTATTTGATATTGGAACGCCGGTTTGGGGAAAAACTTCACGCCTAGACGCCAGGTACGAAGACTCCCACATCCGGGGCCGGGCTGTCCCTGCGCGGGGCGCGGAGGAGCAGGTCGCTGAGTCGATCTCGCCGCAACTGCAGGCGACACGGGAGAAATTCATGGCATTGTTTGGAACATGGAAGTTGAGATGGTTTAGCATGGTTTAACATGGTTTAACCATCAGAGCAAAGATCGAACATGATCGAAAATTAGGGTTTCACATGATTTAATGTAACTATCAAAAAGTGAGATTGATTCATCAAACATGTTGATCGTAAGCATCAAACATGCGGATTTAAGCATCCCCACCAGCATCAAACAGTGATTTGATGGTCGTTTAGTATTGGGTTTCACAGACCTCCACAGTCTGAATGGAGGAAACATGATGTTGAATGAGGGATTCAACCACCATGTCCATGTTGACAAATGTTGTGATGTTACACCATGCAGACGAGAGCATTTTGGAAGATTTTGAAGATTTGGGATTTGGTGGATGTTGTGAATGTTATATATATATATATATAAAATTCACTTTGTTAGTATACCTTATTTCTGTTAGGTTTCTGTTTGTTGATTTGATTTCCTCATGGTATCCCTAAGACTGCCCTCATATGCTCCTTGGTGAAATGCACAGACCAGCTGTATATACCCCGCAATACCCTTGCCAGCAACGGGAGTGGCAAATTTACTTGCACTTCGAGACGAAGTTGGGTGCTACATGTTGATAGCATGTACCACTACTACATATAAGTACTGAGATGATTTATATACTAATACGTTCATAATAGTACATCATACACATCATACAGTTGTACCAATATGTTTTATTGACACATGTATATACTGTATATATAATATATATACATATTGTATATGTATATGTACATATATACATATCTATACATATGTATCTGTATATATTTATATATAATTATAGTTAAACATTTATATATATATATATTCCTCAGTAGGAACCGAAGCAATGCGACCTGTTACTTGGTACCCGGTTGCCTTTTTCTATGACGCTTGCCGTATCCACTAGGATCATTAGCTGAAGGTCTGTAACTCCAAGCTGTGAAATTGCTGTAGACGGACTCATCATATATTTAGATATTCCATGATATTCCACTTTGTTGGGTGCACCTTTTTTAGCTGACATCCACTTGGTATATAACATGTTTTGGAAATTGGTAAATTTGCAAGTAATTTACATGGACAAGGCTACGTACAGCGTTTAATTAGGGGAGGGGTGCATGTGTATGTATGTATATATATATATGCATGTCCCAATTGCCACTTGTTGGTGGTGTTGTCAAAATGTGTGCCCTCTTTGCTGGTGAAATCACCATAGTGGCTGATTGAATTGAATATAATATCATTGTTGTTGGTAAAATCTCCATTCACAGGCAAAAATCCATCATGTTTGCTGGTTGGTTCAACAAATCCTCTTTGCTAGCTGGATCAGTAAAATCCCAAATTTTTGTTGTTACATAACGTAAAATCCCTTCGTTTGTTTGCTGAACAATCAGCAAAATTTGGCATCTTAAAAGTCACGTTTCCCCTCGTGTCTCTCCCCGTGTTACCCTCTGGTAGACTCACATAGCTATGGAAATCACCATTTCTAGTAGGTAAATAATGGGCCATGGCTTCCATATGTTTACTGGGGGGTAACCGCCCAAATCCCAGCGTGCCCAGGTGTTAACGGTGGCAGTAGTGGCGTCGGTGGCGTTCTTTGGGCTGTTCTTCGCCTTGTCGCGGCATCGATTCAGGCGAGCTGCAGGGCGGCGGGTGGATAGGGGCTGATAGCGATCCATTGGAAGGGTGGTCGGTAATCCGCTCGACATATTTCATGATTTTAATAATCAGAATAGATGTTATTTCACATTTCCGGGTATATTCCAGTGATCATTAGTGAAAATCACAGAGAATAGATTTGAATATCATGAATATTGTTATTCCCGTAATATCAGATAATGATAGATTATAATTGATAATAATGAGATAATAAACGATAATATGTAATAGTGTATAATAACAGACAGTAATGAATAATGATAAATAAACATGCGTATAGTAATGGATAGTGACAGTAATCTGTATATATATATATTAGTTTACATAGCAATATATATATATACATTTATATTTATATATAATACCATATATAATGAATAATAATAAATATAATGATAATCATCATAATGATGATATGGTTAGTACAACAGATAGTAATATAGATACTAGTATATAGTAATAGGTAGTAATACAATATAGGCATAATATACAACAATAGTATTCAGTCAGCATCGATAACTATAGAAATCACATAGTTTCAATAGTAATAGATAGTAATAGATAGTAATAGATAGTAATAGATAGTAATAGAAAGTAATAGATTGTAATAGATAGTAATAGATAGTAATAAATAGTAATAAATAGTAATCGATAGTAATAGATAGTAATAGATAGTAATTGTTTTGAGCAATAGATAGTAATAGATAGTAATAGATAGTATTAGATAGTAACAGATAGTAATAGATAGTAATAGATAGTAATATCGAAATAGATACTAATAGATAGTAATATATAGGAATAGATAGGAATATGGTACTAGATAGCACTAGACAGTAGCAGGTAACAGAAATAATAGATCAATCGTATTTAATAAACATTGATAGCTACAGAAATAAGATGCTTATCATAAAAGTATTAGTACTGTAATAGTAAACAAGCATCAAATCAGTCTATACTATTCTTGGTGTTATAGTGAATCCAATATTGAAAATTAAGACAACGATAATGGAAACTCCCAAACACAAACAGAACCTCCCAACAGTTGAATGACCATTGGTAAATATCCTTTGGTAAATTAACATAGCTATGGAATCCATGGACAATGTTCTTTGATGATTTACCTATATATATATATATATCTATATATATACATACAGATACATATATATATACTATGAACACAGCTGATTTTCCATAGCTATGTTAAATCACCAGAGGGTACTACATACTTAATAGTATTAGTATAGAAAGTATATCAATTTACATGTTAAGAATTCTCAACTTCTCAACCATAAATAGTAAATACCAGAGAAATATAGATCCACATACTTTCTGAGAATTTTGATAGCCAAATGTTATATATCCCATTTGAGTATATCCCATATAAAAAGCACTTCTCATCTTACATCCAACATTATGACATCCCGTATGAAGAAAGCATCCCATGGATCTCCCTCCGCTGCTGCCTGGATTGACAGGTTCCCTATATTTCTTCCTGAATCACAAGCCAGCATTGAAAGGGGCCATTATTGATGGCTTCCCAAAACTCACCATCATTGATTTGCTTGTGTTATCCGCAAGTATCATAATTAATTTCGTCTTCTTCTCATCAAAATTAAAGTTGGAGTTGGATTCTTCTCATTTCCATATTTCATCAAAATTACAAAAATCCATATTGGAGTTGGATTTGTTTCCCCTGTGTTTTTTTCCCGATTGCCATAAACTGAGGGCCCAGATCCCACGACCCAGATCTGAGCCATGTGAGTTTGTTTGAACATAGGATATCCTAAATCCAGTTGTTTGTTGTCATGTTCCCTATCATAATGGCTATGGGTTCATGGTATTTCCATGTCTTCCTACCATTTTCAGACACACCGACACACCCAACTATCACATCAGCTTGGTTTGTTCACTATTGAATCCCATTAAACCACTATTAAACTTAACAAACCATTAAATCCCATTAAATCACTATTAAACAATTGAATCCCATTGTGTCACATTAAATCACCATAAATCGCCCCTAAATCACCATAAAATCTCCATGAAATTCCCAGATCTGTCAGATCTCTGGCTTTGTCACATGTCCTGCACGAGAATGACCGCTTGATCGATGACCCGGTGCCGACCTGAGATTGGGCATTTTGTTGTAGTTATACAATGGGATTTTCAATGATTTTAATATATGTTTATATATTTTGTAAACATCCAGATCATAGTGGATATAGTTTGTGTTTGTATATACATTATGGTAATATTGGTAAATGTTGAAATATATATAAATATTAGATGTTGATATTGTTCATAACTCACCTCCAAAACATTAAAGGCCCACAAATAATGATGAGGCCAAACATTGCTCCAGAGCACTCTGGACACTGGGTTTTGCTGAACAAATTGCCTAATTGAAAACGAATGCATCATGTTTTTTTCCCTTTTTGTATTGCCCAACAAGTTGCCTACTGAAAACAAATACAAACTGCTGTTTTTTCCTTTTAGTATTACCCAATAAATCGGCAATTGAAAACGAATACAGCAGCGTCATGTTGTGACCGTTCTAGTATGGCTGAACAAATTTGTCAATGCTCGCGAAGTATCAGCCAACAACGATCCACTGGTATTGTCACCCTGGGAGCACAAAATGTTGAACCCTTTATTGTTTATTTGAGTTTATTTGAATGGTACAATTTGATAACCATAACTATGAAGTGAACCCTGAGAAATCATCAGCGAAAATCATGTCCCCCTTCTGTCTGGTTGTATAGCCATCACAAGATTGTGTCTACGAGACCGCAACATGGTCAAATCCACCAACCCATATGCTTCGTTTCGATAAACATTGTGGATAGGAATCGCAGTTGACTATTTGTTTTGGGATGGGCTGAAACCACAAACAAGAAACTGTATTATTTGTTATATATAATATGTGTTACTGTAATAACCGTTTCGGCTACAGTATGTGTTACAGTGTATCATAATTATCATATCCCCATCATATACCAATTTTGCACCTTCAAATTTTGTTGCTCAGACCCACAAACTAGCAAGACTCCCAGATTCCAGAATCCAGGTATTGTTTTGTGTGTGTGTGTAACATCTGAATAGATGTAAAACTTCTCTCTTTTTCTTCCTTCTGTCCTCTCCCTTTTTAAACCTAGTGCAGGGGGACACAGCATTTCACTGGGACTGTGTCCAACGAAGC
>Ga0126342_10008015_pt1 | contig 18894 bp, 21 predicted proteins | sample Cyp1metagenome_FD_92528 | JGI IMG/M metagenome (GOLD analysis project Ga0126342, IMG submission 92528) | Coral microbial communities from Lord Howe Island, Old Settlement Bay, Australia - Cyphastrea 1 metagenome | ecosystem: Host-associated > Invertebrates > Cnidaria > Coral ... | reverse complement strand
CATCAGACGGCCGAATGAGCCAATATGCCATTTGATGCAAAAGATGCCGCGGCTTTTGCACTTCGCATTTCTTTGAGCTTTGATTTCGAACAGTGCATCAAGCAAGCATTGTTGTGAGAATATATATAATATATATACATATATATATAATATACATATATATATATATATATATATATATACATATATATATAAATATACATATATATATACACACATATATATATATATATATCATGAAGTAACATGACCTGACTGAGGAATTCTGGACCTGGAACCTGTTCATTTCTGGTCGACAGCTGCGCAATGGTTCTGAAGAATTCTGAGTATGAACGCATGTTCTTTCATGTTCGAAAAACCCTTGCCTTCAAGAACAATTCGGAGAATATCAATCATGACTTTAGTACCTTATTATCCTTATTAGCGTGAATCCCAGCGAAACCGGGGCAACATTCTGACCTATCAAAGCCCTGTTGAACCGTTGAACCATGTTGAAGCTATGGTAACCTCCCTGGTCAACGAGGTGGTGTGCCTCAGCCAGTCTGGGACCTCAAATCTTTGGTACATTTTACTTCAATATTTGTGGGAAATTATGGGAATCTCACCGGAAATGGATTCCTCAGCAAAGCATTCACAAGCAATATGGTACTATATTGTTCAGAAGCACTGAGGTGGGCATGGTGCGTGGTGTTCGGGCTCTTATTCTTTCGCTGCTGAAAGCGGGACAGTTGCGTGATCTGACTGTGACAATCTGTGACATGTAGTGTTGACCGATATCCCCATGCAAGTTTCTACTATTTTGATATATATTTTGAGTTATTTACGCAAATTAGACGAACCAATTATGAACACTTGCTTGCTGAGGCAGATACGCAGACACCGTGTCCACTGCGCTGGAGAAGGCAGGTTAAGACCAGCTGCGGCCAGCTTCAATGGATGTTTTCGTGGTCCCGCCTTATCATGCTTCATTTGGACGTCCATGGACGTCCAATTTCTTGGGAACCGTTCTTGTGATTTCTTATGCACTTCCAGCTCATGTCAGATCATGTCAGATCTGCAACGTTCTGCAACATCTCCGAATGCGCTGGTGTGACACTGATTCATTGCATTCCAGTGCGTCAGTAGAGATCAGTGGAGGCCTGGAAGAGCAAGACCTCCCACACGTGGTTCAGAGTCGAGGAATCAACATACCAGTTGGACTTCGAGCTGATGGTGCAGGCAGGGTTGACAGGATCATCATGACTGGATTGCCGAACCTGGTGCATTTGGTGCCAGGTAAACTGCGAGACCAAGTATCGCAGACTGGTTCGCCGGCGAAACAATGGAAGCTGAGCAACGCACCATCCACATCCATCCACACCATCCAGATCATCCAGTTGAGCAAAAAAAATGGGAGCGACCTCTGCCAAGTCAATGTCAGACCACTGAAAAATGGCTGTAATGGATTGCAATAGCCTACTATTGCATATTATTGCATTGGTTGTGAGGCACAAAGGATTTGCTCCAGACGCTATGCAACACTTTCACGTATGCAGCTCTTGATACCTTGCACGTGCCTCCATTCCTAGCTGGTGATAGAGAGTTCGGGGGGGCAGGGCGGACAATAAATTGAATCAAATGCATCCCGAAGGCCAATGTGGCCCAAAGTGACGCGCACAACTTCAGACACCTAAACTCAGAAGAATGCGCATTCATGCCTGCGGTTCATGTTGTCAGACGGCCAGACAGTTTCTTTTTTTGCCAGCAATCATATCAGGACTCTACAAAGACATCAAAACACACCCAGATGTTTTAGCTATCTTAGCTGTCAGTGCAGCATCGGCTGGGGTCGTCGCTGTCATGTCATGCCCACGGCAAAATTTGGATCCAGTGCCATTGCCCCGAGACCATCTTCAAACGAGGAGAAGGAAGCGGGTCGAGCGCTTTGCCAAAACCTTAGTTTCTTGATGCTGAACCTCATCAACATGATCTAGCTGCTAGCTGTTTAGTGCTGCTAAGAAGTTCAAACAAATCATACACAGTTGAGTGAAGAGTTGAATGCTGCAACATTGAGGTGGACAACTGTTGTGGCCACCAGCAACACCGAGTCTGCCATCCCTATTGCAGGGCTCTACACATATACCAGCTCCGCTTGCAGCGGCACTTCGCAGTGTCCTGGCAAACATAATCACAACATGTCACAACAAGGAAGCTCTGAATAAATAAACACTTTTGATATATGATCAATTTTCAGCAACATACACATAAGTCACATAAGGCTTCCAACAGGGCATCCAATGTAGAAAGGGATTAAATTCCTCATGTCATGACACCGTGATGCCAGGACGCGAACCCAAAGTCCTGGTGTTTCGATGTTTTCTCCTTCTCCTACGCGCGAAGGAGAGGCTGCAAGAAGCGGCAAGACCACTGAGATATAAATCATGATATATTCATATATAATATTAAATTACAGTATATCATACTATATAATCATATTATAATCATATATATATATATTATTATACATTCATATTATAGTATATACTATATACCCTGTTGGTTCAGCATGTGAAAAACCACGCCATCAAACCATCATGGTGTTTTGACACTGTTTTGACAGTGTCAGGACAGCTCAGCTAATGCATACACAGATGTGCTGCTGAGATTGCGATCCTTCGGCTTTGTGGTGCGGGATACCGCTCTACTGAAAGTTACAGGGCCGCACCGAGAGGATTATCGGATTGCTTTGGACACTGATCCTGGTGTGTCTTGAGACAGGATCTCTCCCTGACATTCCTGGACCCAGGATGAGATTGCAAATACGTCACGTCTGCTGGTATTGATGCAGCCGCCAGGGCCGCTTTCGCTGGTGCCAAGACTTGAATAGCTGCAGCTTCTCAATGCTGTTCACAGATGTTCACAGTTCATAGTTTGTAGATGCATGTATATTTGTGATTAACTCCATGTGCAAGAGCAACATGTGGAGAAGTGATTTCCAGACTTTTTGCTCACTGGTCCATCTGGTCCACAGTCGATAAAAAAAACGATGAAAAACTCTCAGACATGAGGTGCAACTTGTAGAAGTTGTTAGAGAACTCGACAGCCTGGAAGTATCTGTTCGGCTACAGCCCCATCTACCAATTCACCGATTTCAAGATGACGAGGCCCCGTTGGTAGCAGGACAAGTGGAGAGTGGTAGGGGTTTAGGATAGTTTAGGCAAGAACTTCCATGCGACTACTCATCAATTTGATAAATTATAGTTGTATAGAACCTTATTTACTTGAATCTGCAAACAGCGCGATAAAAAGGTTTGTGACAGGTTCCAGTTCATTGAGGTTGTGGAACGGCAGGGAGGTTGTCATTCTTCAAGTTTGTTGTCTGATTCTGAATTGGGCCAACACGTGCTGCACGAGGGTTTCAATATGTTTCAATTTTCTCATTTCTTTGCTTTACCCCGCCATTGATCTCCCTGTTTCTCCCTAATGATCGTGCTGTTTGCAGGAGACGAGGCAGTTGTGTATCCGTCATTGGTGTCAAAACCAGTTGGACTGCTATCGCTTCTTCCCGCACTTCTTTCAAGCACACACTCGTTTGCTGATTTTCCCGACGACGACAACAGACGAGGCACAATATGCCAAGAATGCCAAGGGTTTTGCGGTACAACTTTTTCTGGATGAGCGAGTGTATTCAAACATATACAAAGATCATATTTATACTCTAGCGATTCACTAGATGCCATCACAGCAGTGTTGGCCATTTGCAAACTCTTGGAATTGCCAAGCATAGAATCTGCTGGCAAAGCCATCAAAGGTGGAGAAGCTTTGCCATCACTTGCTGCTTCACGGTTTTGCAGTCCTGGGAGTAGTGTGGGGCTCAGATGCTGTCAAGGTAGGCAGCTGACAATGGAACCCTCGTACGTCTTCGAGCTATCCTAAAATGATTACAATAAAATGATACAACATGTTCTGTAAATCAAAATGCCAACGGCCAACGGTGACATCACAGTGCGACAAAGGCTCAAGTAACTCTTGCAGTCTCCGCCCGGTTTTCTGTGAAAGTAAAACCTATCGACACAACAGTTAATTCATGTTGATTCAGGTCCCGTAGTCTCAAGTAAAGATCATGTCCGTCAATGGAACATGCACATCCCGACACATCCCGACACATCCCGACACATCCCGACATTCCACAGAGGACAGTCATGTCCGGTCCCAGTAGCTGAGGCTCATCCAGTGAATGAGAAGACACCCAAGGCTGATGCTGCGGTAGTGGTACGAGGAATCGGAATTATCCCAGTCTGGATTCCCATCAATCAGGTGGCGGCTCTAAAACGAGCATCAATTTCCATGGCCAACACCTTTGCATTGTTCAGGATTTTCGACAATGAGGCATCCATGATTTTGAGCCATGCCAAACATGACAGCGGAAGTCAGCTCGGCAGGGTGTGAAGAGACACACACACAGAGAGAGAGAGAGATGTCTGTATGCACACATTTTGTACTTAAAGAATTCCGATATTTATGATATTCAGCATCTTGGTGCGTGTGAGCTCTGCAGCTGAGAGCTACAAGAACCAAGAGCTATCAAGAAGTGGAATTCCGGGAAAAATCAAACGCTGGTGACATGTGTTGTTTATGTTGTTTCAATGAAGAATTATTTTAAAATTTTTAAAGAATCCAACCAGCCCATCTAGCAATGCTTCGAAAATGCCATTGCTGAGGCCATGGAGGATGGAAAAGCTTCAGGTGCGGCGCAGATGGCAAGAAATGGCAAGAACAGACGATAAAACACATATAAGGCACATATAAGACACGTAAAATGTAATTAATTATATAACATATATAGATAATAGATATATATATACACCACCTTTAAACTCACAGCAGATTCGTAGATTTTTTCTAGCTGCGGAGGAAGGTGAGGGTGCAACACTGACCTTCTGTTTGTGATGCAGTGAAACATGTTTTGAGAAAGGTCACCACACCTTGTGAGTTGTTGGCTTCGGCCATGAGGGTGTGAGAAGATGCAGCCGGCTGCAAATCCGATACGGTACTGCAGATGTTATACACTTCTCATTACATGCATAAATACAATATTGTATGTGGATGTATGTAGTATAATCACACTGAGGTGATGTACAGATGACATAGGCTCATCATTTGTTTCAAAAGTCGGGGTAAAACGCCTCGTTTGATGATGCACAAACGCTTTTGCGACTACAATAACATATGCCCATGACTCAGTCATGTTTATTCCTGAATAAAGCACTTTGGGAAGCTGAGTGCCTGGTTTGAAATGGTGAAAGCTTAATTGCCAAAGACATCGAACATACCGTTTATTTTATCACCCAATCCAACATACCGCAACTTGTTTCAGCAGCCAGGCAGTCCGTGCAGTTTGGGCTTTCCTGCGGGCAGCAAATTGTGAGCTGCTCAGTTACTAGGCTCAGTTCGCATGATTCAATCAGATGCTGACACTGTCAGGTCTGATTGTTTTAAAATGTTCAAAGTCATGTTGCAATGTGCTGGGTCTGATTGTTTCAGCTCCTTGTCGTCAAACCCAGCTGATCCCCATGATTTCCGCAACTGTTAGACTCAAGAGCAGGTCCAAAGACGCCCATTGTGGCGCCTTTCCTGGGTGTCCCTGATCCAGGTTCCATGTGAGGCTGAGGCCCAGCCCAGGCGCCCGCCATGCAGTTGTTGCCTTTCTGTGTGGGCATGCTGCTATTCCACTGCGGCGAGGGATCGCAATGGATTAGAACCTCCATGACGCTCAGATTAATCTTGTTATATCTTGTTTTATACGTTTGTACATTGATTTTAAATGATGCAAATGTTAAATGATGTAAATGAATGTAAATGAATGTAAATGGAAAGATCACAGCAAGATGATCTACCAATCTTCGCCCTATCTTCCTTTTAGATCCTTTTAGGCCCCGACGCTGCATGTCATGAACCATAAGGGATCCCAATTGTAGGCAGCAGCAACACGTGCACCACTTTAAGGAGTGGCATGGACCAGACCTTGCTTTCCTTGATTGACCAAGAGAGGTGGCTGGTCTGCGAAACATTCGTCTACTGACTGCTCCGTTGATGCTGACAATATAGAATTTAGATTCAGATGAATTTAGAGCATTTCATAAATATAAAGCTGGGTTGGAGTTAATGCAACTTTTGACACTTAGGGTCTTTCGTCGGATATATTATTTGCGACTGTTCAAATCCAGTCGTGGCATTTCGCTGTTGACCGTGGATAGTGGATGAGTTTTTCATCTCCACTGGATTTTGCCTGCTTCTGGTGTGGGAAACATCACGTCGGATGACAACACAGCATTAGCAAGGATTTGAAACACACAATGTCTCATGTCGACCTTAGGAAGTAAGTATCGAAATTGACAAAACCCTACCTCCCGCTGACAAACCTGATCTTGCTACTCTTACCTAGTAGATTAACATTGCACATGCATGTTTTTTTTTTTTTTCCGTGATTAATTACATTGGAATTCTTAGCCCATAAATGGAGGATCTCTTGGTTTCTTATAGTAGTTGCAAACTGAGGATGGACTATTTGTGCGAGCCTTAGGAGAGTTTCACTCTTGCAGCATCCGAGACAATTTGTTGCCCGAAGGTCCACCATTGCTGCAAGGCTGGACAGAATCTTGGCTCAGATTACCCTCTGGTAATGACTAACATAGCTATTGAAAATCACCATTTTTAATGGGAAAATCACCAGAGGGTATACTTTTCTTGGACCAACTGTTGCACTATGTTGCATGGCTTGTCACGGCTTGTCGCAGTGCTGTTGATATTTCTTCATATTTCTTCTATTTCGCACCAGGACCTCTACAGACTCTACAGGATCCATATGGATCCATACTTTTCTGAGGTCATCGCTTGAGCTTTGTGGACTTTGATCCAGATCCATCGGCGAATCAAACAGGCCGCTGGGCCGCTGGGCCGCTCCGTTGAAGCGATAAATATTTTCCGATGAACCCATAGCGATCAGCCTGCCATGCCCAGGAAGTGCAGGACACACGTTGCTAAATACTCCAAACAAAGAGCACGAGCAAATGAACGACTTGTCACAGTTTTGGCTGCCGACACTCAGCAAGATTTGTCTTGGGATTTCGGGACTCCCAAAGGGTGATTAATGGTAATTACAAAGGATGTCAAAGGGCCTGCAAAGAAAGTGAAGGCTATAACGACATCAAATGACATTAAAAGAAGGGGCTCAACTCGCCGAATCTGTCAGGATTGTAGGATATTGACGGATATTGTCAGACTGTAGGCAGGCACATTTCAAATGAATACCTCCAGAAGAGCGAGAAGATAGCACCAAAGCGAAGACTCGGTCTTCCAATACTGTTTCAAGTGTTCAAACAGAGCAGTCCTTGACATGAAAAAATAACTTCTTGGTTTGAAGTACGCAGCAGCTGTTGAATGTACACTTCTCGACTTTGCTCGACTGGAATCTGTTGTTTCTTTACCACTTCAAGTTGCTTCATGGTCCTTCTGCTTGATACCGGAACCTGGTAAGGACCTTGGCAATCCTGGCCATAGCTTTCGAGGCTGTGGATCTTGAGATCTTTGGAATTTGCACTGCACTTGATACTGACAGTCCTTGAAAATTTGCGATAGGATACATCAGTGTCCAGCATTCTTCTGAATTAATTAGTGAAGTTCAACCTTTGTCTTTGTTGCAACATGGCGAAGTTTCGGACATGGTTCCAGGCGTTTCATATGAAGTGGTCAGAAGTAGATTGGACTCTACAAGATGCTGCTGGCGATGGTCCTGAAGGATAAGTCGCAAGACGCGTGTTCCAAACAACATCTACTGGGCGGCATCAACTTCAGCTGCGTATGTTGAACCATTTGGAACCATTTGGAACCATTTGACTCCCCGGTTTTGACTCATATTTGGAAATCAGCAAATCAATGCAACTTCTGATTTGATAATATTGGATATATATTCCCCAGATAGAGTCTCACTTGAAAAACAGCTATTACCGCATGGCATTGTATCTATAGAGATCCGATTCGCGCATTCCGATGCGCAATGTCATTCCGACTGCAGGAGCCATGGCCGAGCATGTTGAGACCAGCCTGGCAGGGCTGACCGTCAAGTTACTTCGCAGGGCCACCAGCTTGGCAAAGATCTACTTTGCTTCTTGGATTACTTGGCCGTGGCGGCGACGGTGGATCATGGTGGATCTGTTGCTGGGATATCAAGGTATAGGGAGGGATAGATTGAGCTTGGAGGCGAACTCCGGGGGAATTTTGATATGCGCTAAATTTTTAAACTTATCAACATTCTCCTGTGCATGAGATGGTTGTCCTGGAGGCACACTGTAGACTCTCAGTATCCGTTCGATCCAGCGAGACTAGACATGCAACATATCTTGGTTCCTCGAAGCCAGTCTGCTTGGCAGGTTGGAGCTGGAAAAGTCAAAGGCCGCGCGTACATGGTGAGACTTGGCAAAACAAGGCAGCACGCTGGTTGTCCATTTTGATTCATTTAATTCCTTTCTATGCACAGTTCATTCTGTAGGATCTGTAGGGATGCTGTCACCATGTGAAGACCATGTGCAGGACCGTGACAATGATTTCCAATGTTTTCCAGTGCACGTTCATCCAACATAGCCAGGATATGCCAGGATTGGGAATTCGATGTGACTTTTCCTTGCTCTCATGGGATGAAGTGTGCCTGTCACATTCCCAGGATGCTTTTGTGTCATAACTTCTTTGGGCAGTACCTGAGCTTAGTCTCTTGGCTGAGAAGCAATAGTGCACTTCACATGTATCAGCACATAAACATTGCATGGGATCATTTGTGTTTGGTGTGCCCTGGGAACTCAACATGCAGATCTTTTTCCCGCGCGGTCCCATGCAGATCTTTTTGACCTTTTTGTGATTTGTAGGTCAACTTTGACTACATGAGCCGCTTTTGGAACTTTTATCAGCATCCAAGCCAAGCTGTCTTTATGGCACTCATGGGGAACTGGTTTGTCTTGCATCTTGCATGCAGCTAGACTCGCTAGAGATCATGCACTTAGATCATCATCAAAGTGAGAAATGTACCAAAACCAATCAAAACAACAATCCATCAATTACTTGTCAGGTACGGGAGTATGTGCCTCACAGTAGCTTGGCAGCACTGCGATGATAGTGCCAGACAGGAGAGTATTTAAGATTTTGAAGTGCAATACTGTCTTATCTTACATGTTCACTTTCATGCAATGACAACCTAGGAACATATAAATAAAATTAAATATATATAGATATATATGATATATGAATATAAATGATATATGATATATGTAAAGAAATTAAAAAGGACTGCAAGTCATTCCATTCCTTCTATTTCCTTCTGAGGGGTGCTTGCACGTAGGCACGTAGCTGTCCATCCCAGAGCCGGATGAGAAATCATCAGAGTCGGATGTTAAGTCAACGCTGGAGGCAGTTTATTCGAGATACATTGAGAGCATGCTGATGATTCACTGGAAGGACCACATGACGCGCTACTTCCAGAGAATCTGGGCGACCTGACTCGGCATTGGGAAAGTGGGAACATGCAAGATGTCCGCTCCACAAAGATACTGGTACGATTTTGATATGTTGATGATCAATATGATCAGCATTTCTGCATATCGCTTCCACTGCGCAGGTCCCTCACAGCTACGCTTTCAAGATGAAGGATGATCGTCGTCTTGACAATCCAGACCAGAGGATTCAAGAGGCCGTCGTGAAAACATGAACTGTCATGAACTCATTCCAGGCATCTTGCAGCGCAATCAAGATTCGAGCCAAGGGAATTTCTTGCAAATGCATAGAAGCTGTAGAAACTCATAAGGATTCAAAGTGGTTCAAAGACAAAAACCTACAGTTCCAACATATTTAGAAACCGCTCATTTGTGAGCCCAAAAACATACGTCTTGATACCTTCAGAGATCAGAGCATGGCAAATTATATCAAATTACTAGTACTGATATTACTGCAGACCTGGCGATGCAGCGATGCAGGATATCGGGCATTTTGTGGCATCATCCTATGACCTCACTTTCGGACTGTTGGATGCAATCATCCAGCTTGGAATCTACAGTGCCTTGGCGGCTCGAGTTGGCGGCATGTGCTGAGCTACCATTTGGATCGCATGATGGCTATTTGGAATGCAGCACAGATGACTCGCTATTTGATGAGAATAAATACTTTGTTGAAACATGGGAATTAGTTCGTGCATGTAAATGGCAAGTGATCTCATGTGTCTCTGGCTTGACCATTATTGAAAAACTGGCCGAAGCCAGGCTTCATGCTCGTGAAGGTACAGCCCAAGTCTGCATTTCCAGGACTTTTGCTCCATGGCAAAGGAATTGACGGGGGTATACAGTTTAGATGCATGTGGATCAAGTGTATAGATGCGGCAAACCTTGGATACTTGATGATGTTTAAGTTTTAGGGAGTTGTTTGAGTAGTGCTGAAGCTTCTTTCCACAATAGTTTTCAGTGAGGTTTGGCATTGCTTTGACCTACACTGTGCTGGGTTCAGTAGCTTGGAAAGAAAGCGGCACCAGGATGAACATTCGGTGTGTTTGTATGTATTCAATGTATTTAGTTGATTTTATATAATTGTATTTACAACCTCTAATGTTTAATGATTTTGTATACCTTGTCAATCATTTTTCCTACGTCACTTGATGATCCTCCAGCTTTGCCAATTCTTTGCTTCTCTCTGTGGATTCGATTGTCACAATGACAAGCGACTTCAGAGGTGGTGGTGCACTGGATTGGCAAAGATCTTGCCATTTTGTCATGGCAAGGAGAGCGCTACGGAGGCAATGGGGGGTTTGGTAGATGCTGAAGGCACTGCCGGAGTGTCAGTTAAGTTTGCCTTCTGAAACTGATGAATTCGGAAGCATTCTAGGCGCAAGTGTAGAAACATCCGGTAGGAAAGATACTAATGATACTAAGATGATCTAAGATGTACCAAGGTGCAAGCACGCAATTCCACACTATAGCGAATTTGCATAAAGCACTAAGAACTATTCTTACTGGGTGCCGGTGCCAGAGCATCGCCTTTTGGATTCTGTCAAGGTCATTTCCGTGCAGAGCTGCGGAGGGTTCACGATCAAGGTGCGGACTTGACAAATGGGAGACTTCTTGGAGAGTTTGGAGAATGCCTTGATATGCCTTGATATGCCTTGTGTATGCCTGACATTTCCGGATCTATGCCATTCCTTCTCCTTTCCTACAGGAGAGACAGTGGCTGCCTTACGGTCTCATGATGCAGAACTTACGAGACTTCAAAGTCGATTCGAGGACTTGAAGTGACTTGGAAGCGGTGTCATTCCGCAGTTGCGGCGTTGCCAAATTCATTGGGAACTACTTGGAAATTGAGAATTACTCATATAGAATATCTTAGAATTATGCAACCTAATATGAAATGGTAAGATTTTTTCTTGGTGTCCCAAGACTCTGCGTGCTAAAGTCACAGTATTTGCTACTGTATTGGTGCCACTCATGACTTGACCAACCAGACAGCGTTGCAATGCCTTGGCCAGTAGGCTTACAAAGTACGAGCTGAATAATATAACCACCAGAACATACGTAGTGTTTAAACTTGTGTACACAGTCCACTACTTGGCCAGCGTTCAACAAACCCATCATGCCATTCCCGGTTGTACATCCAAGTGTACGCTTTTTGGCTGACAAGGTTGAACAAGTGGAAAGGAATGATTCTGAAGAATCTTGGCTCATCCGATGAAACACGGATCCAACTTTGAATCACTCAATATCACTGGATTTTCTTGTATGCATACAAGCTGCAAGGTGAAATTATGAGTATACATGAGTTACTTGTCGTTCAACACCTGTTCATGTGGGATTGCCGATGATCGCTGGCCCTACTGAGGAAGAAGCTGGGATGGTTTGACCGGATCTACGATCCCTTCAAGTCGGTCCTGTTTGTTTGCGTCCTCATGCCCTTCTTCATCAAGGGAGAGGTGCGGTCTCACGGGGCTCAGACCCCGAGCTATGTGAGGCATTGGGCAAAGCTTTGTAGCAATATGACAGCGTGATCACATCCCTACCTCATCCAAGTTCCCTTGTTGTTTTTTCTTGGACCTTGCAGAATGGGTAGAGCACAATGGGTGAAGGAGCTAACAATTCTATATAATTCTGCACTCCAATCAGCGCTGGCTATGGCGTCATAGCACGCCGCTCAGAGTCTTGAGGTGTCACTGGGCACAGTGAAGCAATGCGAGATGGCCCTTTCGCGGATCACTGCATCGTTGAGTTTTTTCATCCACGAGTACAAACAACTAGCATCCTATCGAGCTCAAGTGGACCGGCTCTACGACTTTAGATGCTGTGGTCTTGCCTTCATGAAGGACCGTTACAGTTGACATCAGTTGACATTATGTTCATTGATGCCCTACAATGTGAAGACACGCGTTCTTTTTTTTGTATATTGCTGTGAATTGTGGCAACCCAAAGGCGGAACCCCTGCTAAAGGACAAGCAAGCAGGCAAGCCACCGGGAACTTCAGAGTCGGCCGATGTCCCTGATGCACAGGTGTGGTACTTATAGAGAGGAGTCGAACACTGATATTGATGATAATCTCGAACTCCTGGTTTAGTTCGAGTATTGGGACTATTTAATAGGATATACTATATAGGGGAATGTATTGTTGAATTATGTTGAATTTCTATCCTTCCGCATCAAATTTGGCTTTACAATGCTTTACACATCTTTACAGGGCCCTAGATCTTTACCGCCTTTACACTGTCCGCTGTGCCAAGGCAGACCGAGAACTTCATCAAGTCTTGGAACGCGGAGCACCAAGCATCACAAGGGAGCTGGCTGAAGCGCTTTGGCAAAACTGGTGGTTTGGAGAAGACGAAGAACGACGACAACAACGACCATGACAAATATGACAACGACAACGACGACAACAAACCCGACTATAGCTATACTAAAATTCTGATTGTTTAAGATCCCTGATTATCGTTGTGAAGCTGGAATTGCATAGTCTACAGTAGTGAATTGTGGTGACGTGAACTCGCCTTTCGTCAACAGGTGTTGGAATTCTGGTATGACAGTCTCCTTAAGCCCAACAGGAGGAGTTACAATTGCCCACCATTTTCATTTTTTCAATCCACAAGGGGATGTGGGTGACAGATGAAAACCAAACCCCACTTTGGTAGGGAACTCAAGATGGAGAGGCTTTGCTATAAGAGACATTTGCTGTGAGATGCCAGGTTTTGGAATTGAAGAGGGCAACCTTGTCCTTGCCTTCTGGTGAAACTCTGCTCGATGTGGATTTCCGGGTTCCTTGGAACACACACACTAGCTATGTGAAGGGAAGTCACTATCATTGCATGAACACCAAAAAAGACACTTATTCTATCTTATTCTGTTATCACATTTTCACATCCTAACAGACGAATCAGCCTGTTTGAGGTGACCCGAGGTACCAGCATCCTGCTCTGTGGTGCTGAAGGGTCAGGAAAATCTACCCTGCTGCGTGCGCTTGCAGGCAGGGTGAAGGGCAGTTGTGCTCCTTTTGAATGGGCCCCACATTTGTGATTTAGATTTTGACTCCTTGGAGTTTAGATGTAAGAGAGTCAGAGAGTTGCGACTCCACCAAAAGACCCAACAACGATAGCGCAGCCTGCTCTTTGGAACAATGAAGCATCGGTATCATCAAGTGTAGAGCGTAGACAATTACGATACACGAATTCCTGCAACTTGCACATACATAGACTCAGAATGAACAGGTTTAGCGTGTTTAAATTCCCTCATCATTGCTTTCTGCGCGACCCTAGCAGGACCAGTAGCATGAACTCATTTCATTATTCATCAATTATCGTCAGCCGTCATCCAATATCCACGGCGTGGAAGTTTGACGTGGCTCTAGGTATTTGGCCGTTTGTGCGTTTGACTGAGCCACCGTCGATGGCACTGACTCTGGATGACTGCATTCTCATTCCGCAAAAGCCAAAGTGCCTTGTGCAATGATTTGCAGTAAGTTTTTGGGATACGTTTTGTAGATTCAATATTCACTCCCCATCTAAACTCAGAAATTCAATTGAAGAAGAAATAACAAAAGAGGCGAAATCTCAAGCCACATCCAGCCACTGTTCCCGTTGTGAATAACCAAAATTCCTTCTCATCGGGCCAAGGCTTCCTGCTCCCATGACCATCCGGCAAGCTTTGACATTCCCCAAAGCTCCCGAGAACTTTTCGGACGAGCTGATCTCCGATGTCTTGCTCAAAGTCAGGCCGCGTTTAGCATGACATTGGAATGCCTGACAGACAGGTCACCAGTATCACCTGATACAACATTCCAAGTTCAACCCTAAAACCCGTCGAAGTAGTCAATTAGTCCATGTGTCTTCATGTTTTTTCTAATGTTTTTTCAGTTTTTCTCTGTTACTAGTAAAAAAAACAGTTTAGATGTAATGTAGAATTTGCTAGAATTTGCAGATTCAAATTGACAGGGGCTCCCAAGAAAAAGTGAAAGTGATGCAAGTCAGGTTGCCGGAGCTCTTGCTGCTGGATCTTGATGAACCGCTGGATGCCACTTGGATGAAACCCACACTTGTATTTTTTGTTCTTGTTTGCCTCCATTTGAGTTTGAAATGGGACGTGGGACATTGGACTCCCTTGAACTCTCAAAGCCTGTGAAATTTTGAGACTCGATTGTCAAGGTGCATGGATCACAAGCACTTGGGGCTTGAAGATCATTTTGCTGTCGTAAAGAAATGTAAAGTAAAGAATGCTCACAGGTGAATGGTGCACTTTCAGGAGGTCAATTTCAGAAGCTCATGGTAGCCTTGGCCTAAGATGCCTACAAGTGCGTGAGGTGCCCTGCAATGATGTCCGGTGCAGTGACAGTCGTTTGGGGTCCAAATCCGTGAAAATCAGTGGGTAGAATCATGTAGAATCTGAATCTGAAATTCCCCAGAGTTGATTCGAGTTGATCTTGAGTTTTCAACCCACTGCGGGGACTGATGGACTGAGGCTCACTGTTTGCTGGCAAAGCCAGCATTTATCCTTCTGGATGAGTGAACCGGATGAAGATTGGTTGCTTCATGGGGCGCTTTTGCACCCTTTGTATATTTTGCATCATTCAACTTGAAGCTAGAAATGAGTCAAAAAGCATCCCAAAGTCATGATTGGTATTGATTGGTTAGGACTTCCTTGGCTCAGAATTCATGAAGAAGATTTGCGTTCTTTTTCTTCACAGTTGTCCGAAATTCCAAGAATGTTGGGATATGATGGGAAAGGAAAGTCGACTCATGTCCACTCTATTTGTTATTATTTGTTGGATCTCTTTCTGCTGCATCCCAAGGAGCTTACAAATTCAACTCATGAGAGCACATGTTCATTTAATCTAGAGATTCTAGAGGTTTCCAACATCGAATCCGGGAGTTGACCTATGTTTACCTCATGGATGGGTTCATCTTGGGAATTGCACCACCCTCTCACCCTCTGATTCCAAGGTCCATGGCCCACCTTTCTCGGGAGAATCAGCTACACCTCTATGGCTTGTTTCATGGAAGAGATTCATCTGTTTTTTTTTTGCATTTTGCGAATCTGCCACTGGAATCAAGCGCACCAATGTACCATTTACATCCATTTACCTCCCTTCACATCCAATCCACTGACATCCACTGACCAGGGTCCCGATGGTACCCCAAACATCCCCAAACCGAAGTTGCAGAGGGAGGCAGCCATAGGCTTCCATTTAGTAACTATAAACATGTACAAACAACCTCTACACATCAGCTTCAGTCTCAGGCTCACTTCCGACTTGGTGGCGCCCGGCATCAGTGGCATGGTGAGTACCTGCCACAACGTACAGGACCGATTACATGGCACAACCAGCTGAAGATGGAGTGAAACAGCAACACATTGGTTAAAACATGTTAAAACATCTATGAATTGTCCAAAATAGCTTTTGTTATCTTTTGTTCTGTTTGCAACTACAATTTGATTCAGTATCCAGCTATATCCAGCTGGATTGCCTGAAGGACTTGGCTTCGTTTCATCAAGTCCACTACAGGATCACTCGGAAGGATTCAGACTCTCGGACCTGTGAATGTTCGAGAATTTTCGAGTATGGCAGAGCACCCTTGGATCCCTTGGCATACACAAATGATCACAAATGATAGCTATTGATAGCTTATCAGCTTGTTGGGGGAAACTTCTGCCTTGAAAAAAAAACAGTTTGACCAAGAGCCAAGAGCTCCAAGAGCTCTGAGCAGCGACCCAAACCATGGCTGAAAGATGATCAAAGATGATGAATTAACTAGACATAACTAGACTATGATCATTATTATCATCGCTTATGAATAACTTTTGACTATATCATAGGTTATTAATCATTAATACTCTTTAACCATCTTTAACCTATCTGGTTTATTGCCGAATATTCTGGCCCATTATGGGACCCTACCTGGACAAACAAAACGCAGCTGCCCCACGAGGTACACTGTGACAGCACTGGAAGCACCGATGGAATCGGTGGTGCCAGCCACACCCTGGAACTGTTGGAGCCAGGCAGCTTTGATGGACACTTTCCACCATTGGAAAGCAGTGGACATTGCTATTGATATGATTTGATATGGGGGTTTCCATGAAATGGGGGTACCCAAAAAATCATCTAATTTTCGACCATTTTAGCATTGAAACTCATGGTGACTTGGAGATTTTCCATTTTAAGAAACCTCCATGACTCCATATCTATTGATTATAGATTCTATAGATCCAATGATATGGTTATGAGTCACAACCCCAGTACATTGGGAAACATCAAAATAGTTGATAAATGGCTGTTAATCCCCCTCCAATTATGGTGCCATAGGTTTTGACCCATATCCATATGTATGTTCCAGACATATTTAGTGGAGGTGTCACAATTGATCTTCAAGGCCACTTTCCTAGACATCATTAGGTCATGTAATGTCATGTATAGTATTCATTGATATTCTCTAATCGTGTTTTTTGAAAATTGTGGAAATAGATCACTTCCCAGCCGAAGAAAGGTGGTGATGGCCTGGGTTGTCGCAGATACCCAGAGGTTGACGAAAGGTTGACTGTTGTCAAGTTGATGTCCAAGCATCCGTTCGATCTATTCGCCGATTTTTGCAGGAGAGTTGCTGAAGGATGTCAAAGAAGAAGATTTTCAAAGGCGTTTGATTGAACAGGACTGCACGCAGTTTTCATTGGCGAACATGTAGCGCACTTGTCACTAGTCGTGGCAGCCTTGATAGCTTTGGCGCGACTCAGAAACTTTCTCGATGCTAATTCTTTGAGGCCAGGTCGAGTACTAAAAACTCTGCCTATGTCTCGGAAAAATCAAATAACGAAGTGATATTGGACAGACACAATGGCCTTATAAAGCATTATAAACTAATTCAGCATATGTTTTTTTCCGGATTTCTTTTGTGGCAAAGCGACTTCAGAGATGCCAGCCGACCTAGGACGAGGAGATTGCAATGCTTCGACAGGCCCTCCAGCGGCTTCAAGATGGAAGAGCTGAGTAGAGCAGGGTTTGACCATTTTGGGGGATGGTTTATACCAGCCACATCCAGCCACAATGCTGGTGATTATTTATTGGCTTTACCACATTAGAGGACAAGACTTCCAGCAACTTCCAGTAGCGCAACAGAACCTACAAACCTACATCACTGCTGTGGAAGTAGAGCATTGCCTGGCATAGTGTGGCATATTTAGAATAATGCTGCAGCATGTTGCAGTATAGTGTAAGCATTCTTGCCACAGCAGTCATGGTAGAGGACTGAATGTTTCGGGACTCAGCAGGTGGATACTGAACATTTTTCAGGAGAAATATAGAGAAGTAGTCCAGCCCTGCTCATAGTTGGTCTCCATTATTTAAGTCAGTGAAGCTGCAAACGGATGGAGACCAAGCGTAGTGGAAAAGCGGCGACCGATGCTGGTGCTTGGCTGGAGCAAGTGGAAATGCCTCAGTGGTTCTTGGGATTAAATTGCATGTAATTCAGTACAATATCCATCAATGACCCACTGACATCCATTGATATCCATTAATTAATATCCACTTCGCATTTGCCCGGCTGATCTAAGGCTGCGGTCTCTGGCAGTGGCTCTGGAGACCAAAGCTTTGCCCCTGACCTTAGCAGCTGCCGGGAGCTGAAACATCCATGAAGGGTGTGATGTTTCGACTGTTGGGAGCTGTTGAACAATGGGGTTTCTCAATGTTTGAAGTTTCTTGATGTTTCTTGATCTATCTTGATTTTTTCCCCACCTGCCAGGGTCAGTGGGCACTGATGTCAGTGGGCACTGCCGGACCTCAACCGCGAGTGCATTGCCGGACCTCAACTGCGAGCGCCAGATCTCAGTGGGCACTGCCGGACCTCAACCGCCGAGGGCCAGGCCAGAATGCCAGAATAGATGCCAGATGATGCCAGAAATGAACGACACATGGAACGGCAGAACAAAAAGTAAGAATAGATGCCAGATAAAGTGCCAGAATAGAAAATCATAGAATGCCAGAACAGAATGTCAGAAAGTTTCAGAAAGTATATGCCGTGCATACTTCCCTTCCCAATGAGATGTCGGAAACTATGGCAAAATAATAGAATGGGCTAGCGCCCTGGTGCCGCCGACCCCCTATTTGGGGGGTCCTGTAGAGAGAGGGAGAGAGAGAGAGAGAGAGGGAGAGAGAGAGAGAGAGGGAGAAAGAAAGAAAGAAAGAAAGATAGATAGATAGATAGATCGATACATAGAGAGATAGATAGATACAGAGAGAGAGAGATAGATAGATAGATAGATAAATAGATAGACAGACAGATAGATAGATAGATAGAATACACCCATGTTACACCCATCGGAGCACCGTAGATCCATCGGAGCACCGTAGATTTTGGCGCTTCTT
>Ga0126342_10008014_pt1 | contig 18895 bp, 20 predicted proteins | sample Cyp1metagenome_FD_92528 | JGI IMG/M metagenome (GOLD analysis project Ga0126342, IMG submission 92528) | Coral microbial communities from Lord Howe Island, Old Settlement Bay, Australia - Cyphastrea 1 metagenome | ecosystem: Host-associated > Invertebrates > Cnidaria > Coral ... | reverse complement strand
TTTTTTATTTTTAGAGCGGCTTGTCGCCGAACCCTCAGTGTGCAGCAAACTTGTTGAAGCTGTCGAGCCACTGTCGCTATCACCCGAATCAGGCGAAGTTGGTGAGCCCGGAGATGCCCGGCCAAAGCCGCTGCTCATGGCCAAAGCCTTGGAGCTCAAGTTGGGCGTGTCCTTAGGAGGGCCAACGGCTCAGCGGCAATGCTGGGTATCTAAATGCCCAAAATGTCAGATATCCAAAGCCTCAGTTTCACAGACTTTCACCTATGATTTTTTGGCATTTGTTCCACCTCTGTTCACCTTCTTGCCCCATGTTGCTCTACTTTCCCTCCAATTTATCGATACAGGTAGAAGTGAAAGTCATCCCTAAGTCATCCCAACCATTGTTCAACCATTTTTCCAACCATTGTTCCCTTTGAAATCCTTTGAAATCACCATGTTCCATTTGTTCATGTCACCGTTTTTGCAACCATTTTTCCTCTGAAAAGCACCATGTTCCATTTGTCTCTCTCCATCGCCATGTCCAGACATGGACAATGGTGTGGTCCAGTGTTCACCAATTTTTTCCCTTTCAATCCACCATGTTCCAGTGCTATCAGCCTTTTTTTCTCTGAAATCACCGTATGTTCCATTTGTCACCATGTTTTCCGAAATCAAAACCTCAGAAGCCAGGGCTTTTCGAACCCAAACCCCTGCTCCAGACCGTCCAAGGCGTCCAAGGTACCGCATGGAAGCCGCCCGGCCGCAGGGCCACGGCGTCCAAGTCGACCAGCAGAGGCAGCTTGCTGAGCCAGGCGATGTCCAGCTTGCGCACGTGGCCCGGAGGGTTGCAGGTCTGACCTCCTGGAGATGGAGATAGCCATATGGCCAACCATCTGCCGGAGATAGAACCTATTTTTGGAATATGTTTGGCCTATACAAATGGACGATAGATTGGATGAAGTTGAAAAGTTGGATTTCAAAGATTCTGGTGGCGGGTTTGGGGTCAAAGGAATGATTTAAACGCATATTCAACATGAAGATATGATTTTGAGCAGTGGATTTACCATGTTTTACCTGCCAATCAATGTGAAGATCACAGCAAAAACAAAAGTACTGTCTTGGGATGATTCATTACACCTCGACTTGGCAGGATTCAATCATCAAGAAAAATGATACAACAGTGGTCTTACCAAGAAACATATTTGATATTAATCAACACGGGAGATGACGTCTACAGGAAGATTTGAGCCATTTTGAGCCATATTTTTTGCGGGGACATCCAGTAAGAAAAATCATGAATTTGACATGATTTGAGATTTCATTTTTTTGATTTTTACCTGATTTCTATGTTGATGAGGTTTTAGAATCCAGAAACGGGTAAATTTACAGTACAGTTTGACTTGTTACTTCTTTTTGGAGGTTTCATTCAAGGAATTTTCAATGGGAAAAATAGTGATGATACATTTGGACATGACGGGAAATTTGCACTCGTAAAACAAATGATGGTTTTCACGCATTTCGCAGTGACAAAATGGGAGGATCAACAATATCTGCACGCAGCCGTGTGACCTATTTTATTTTTGGTGGTGTACCTCTACCATCAGGAAACATAAGTTTTAATCCATGGAAAACTTAATCAAGGATCATCAAGGGACCAAGGTAGATGCTTTGGCTACTCAATTTTTGATTAAGACAATGATGAATTTCCTTTGCCATCTGCGTGCCAAAAGAAATGGCAATCTCAACTTCAGCTTCTCTGAAACTGCGCTGCCCCATTCCATCCCATTTCAAACGGCCATAGAATGCCGATCCCATTCATTTACGCGCGCTGAAGAAAGCTTCACTTTTTGTTGCTTCGATATTATGTTTACCCTCTGGTAAACTAACATAGCTATGGAAAATCACCATTTTTAATGGGAAAATCCACTATTAATGGCCATTTTCAATAGCTACGTTAAATTACCAGAGGATAAATCCCAATTTGGATGGAATCCCAGCTTTGGCTGGTTGAATACCCCATTTCTTTTCCTGTCCTACATATCCCATTAACCCGCAAGAAACTGTATTCTATTTGTATTTTACCCTGTCATTTAGTACTGTTGTCCATTTTTATGGGTACTTTGCTTGTCTTGGTGGTTGGTGAAAATAGTATCCTCTTTATTTGCTCTAAATCCAAGAATCCAAGTGTGAGTTAGTATGAGTCGGTTAAATACCCCATCTCCATCCATATTCTGGTTGGTTGAAAAATGCTGAAATCACCGAACAAAAATAATACGGTGTTCTCATGATTTCGCATTTGTTGGCAGGTAAATGGTGGTTCTATCCCAACAAAAGCCATAAGCAGTTCTATATCCCATAAAACCAAATGAACATATCCTATTCAACCCCCCACCCTATTCAACCCCATCAGCCCATCCATATCACCATGTTCCAGGTGTCCAATATGCCCATTTTTTGAACCATTTCCGGTTCCTTCAAATCATCTCCATCTGGCTGAATTATAATTACCCTCTGGTGAACTAACATGGCAATGGAAAATCACCATTTTTAATGGGAAAATCCACTATAAATGGCCATTTTCACTTGCTATGTTTGTTCACCAGAGGGTATCACACTAAATCACATTAACCTAAAACTAGCTGAAACTTGCGACGTGAGGTCATGATCAACTTCATCCAGATAATGATAGGATTATCTAATTATAGAACATTTACCCATTAAGACGCCATAAATCGCCATAAATCATAGCCCAATAATATCCCAAATCGATATGGGTATGCTTTTTCACCATCTAGGGATGAATCTCCATGAAAAATGACCATCTCCGCCCTCACCAGCTTCTCCCGGTCCCCGTCCTTCCAAGTCTAAAGCGTCAAAGATCAGCCTGGCTTCGCCTGCGCTGAAACCCAGGGCGCGTGTCAACGCCACGCTGAACTCCTTAGGCAATCACCAGGTCGAAGGGAAAAAACATATGGACACTTGGATCACTTGGTGATTTTACTGTATAACATTATAGAACTTATTATTGTACAAACTATCATATCTGGAAACTTGGTGAGTTATACATGGAAACTTGGTGAGTTGTATAATTCATATCATTGCAATTCATATGTTGGTCCAATTTATGGAGTAATATATCAATATGTATATATATATATTGAATCACATATATTTATATAAAGAGTTTTTACTTCTCGAAGCTGGTGATTTTATTCTCTTCGATTTAGCTGTTGGATGCCCTTGGGATTATGGTCCCTTGACTGTTGAACTTCAACCATCCACATAAACAAAGCCACACCTCGGCCAACATGTGAGTTCCAACATGTGTGTGCCCCATTGAATTGCAATAAAGTATGCTGTACACCGTCCGCAATTCACCACCCATTCTATCCATTTAAAGGGGTATGAAAATAAACCGGCTTTGGGTTGGCCACACTACATTGATGTACTCCTCGAGAATCGCATGTGGCAATGGGAATCATCAATTTTGCAGATGCCTTTTGAAACAATTGGTATATCATGGGATATCCCATTGCTAGGTTAGATTACGGGAGTGCAATTACGAGCAAAAGATAGCTACAAAAAACATGTGTAGCTGGCAAAATCCTGATAAATCCTCATGTTGGTTGCTTCATTAATCAGAATTTTCATGTCTTGGCTATGTAAATCCATGATTTCTGTTCGGTACATCCGCGTTTTTTCCCTTAAACTTACTTAAACTTCAATATACTTCATGATATTTCACTATTCTTGGAAATTGCATCATCTTGAATTATATAAGATTATTTCACTAATCATTCCATTCAACTTCAACTTGTTGCTTAAGATCACTAAACCTCCAGGTCCAGGACGTGGCCGAGGCCGAGCATCGCTGATGATCATCCGGTCCTCTCGTTGCAGCGCGCCGTTGACGCAGAGACTCAGGCGATGCCAAAGCTCCTGACCGCCGCGGGCCTTTGTCGGGGTCCGGTGATGGGTCCTGGAGTGATATATGTGATATATATTTATAGATAGATAGATAGAATATATATATATATACATATAATTATATATATACATATTGTGATAAATTGATATTGGATCAACATTCTCTGGGTGCTGAAAGTAGAGGTTCTAGCACTTTGAAGATTCGAAGATGACCGTTCTAACTGCCAATAGCGTGAAAAACTTGAGACAAGCCCTTACACTTGGGAATGTGAAAAACATCTTGCTGTTGGAACAATTCCCGTAATTACTTGGAGTGTACCGGTATAGAAACGTAGCATATGGTATGTAAAACAAAGAATTTACATGAACTTACAATGTATGTGAATGTGTTTCATACATTCATTAGCTGTTCCAAAATGCTCTAAGTGTTTAACATTAGTATTTTGTTGCTGCACAGTATTTTGCCGAGAATCATCGTAACACTGAGATATGAGATAGCATCAACGCAAACAAAACACTGTGGACGTGTTAAGAGAACTAGGTTTGCTTTGCTTCTAAAAGCAATCGAGTTCTTCTACCATAGGCAATGAAAACATCCTGTACTTCAGCCTTGTTTTGTAGTGTTGCATTGTAAAAGCAATGCAACACAGAATATCACCGAATGAGATAAAAACAGCACGCAAATGGCTTCAATAAGCAAATATTTGGTGTGTGGGCGTGGGTATGAGCAGTCACAGTACATCTGAGCATGCACACTCTCTCACAGTGCATAGGTTTCTGACAGCGAAAGTATGAACAACGAAAGTCACATTCTAATAAGGTGTTCATTTTACGCTTAGAATGTTCAAAATGTCCAAAAGTGCTGGTCCGCCATTAAACCATGCGAATACATGTTCAATGTTCAAACATATTAAATCCCCAGTTACTTGATGTTGGTTGAATCCAGATTTCAATGAATTTTATTTGTCAGGCTCCCTCTTTGTTTGGTAATCCCGTAGTAGACACTTGGATCAAACTCATCCAACATGAAGAACTGTCTTCAACCAGCTACGAGACAAATCCATACCAATCCTACAAACATCACTTGTAAGGTCATTGGATCATGGCCCTTAAATGTTGGATTACTTCTGAATAGACCGGGGGTGTTTTTGTCCACACAATCATGATTGGATCTATGAACATGGTTGAGACCCTCATCCACATCCGCCCCAAAAACGCTCCTCTGGCGAAGGGTCAGTCGTACCAGCTAGCTTCAAAAGCCTGCGGATGGTATGGGCGGTATGGGCAAATCAGCTACCACGAAACCGGAAACCTCATCAAAAAGGTGATAGGACTGACATCAACCGTCCAATCTTCATCTCCTTTCCGCACCTGGCTCTGAAAACGGCAAGCATACCTTGGGACATCTTGGGACATTACAGTCAGAACACCGCAGCAATGGAGACAGATCAAAACAATTCACGTACAACGTGCTGCTTGATGCCACATTATGTGAACATGACATGCCAAGGACCAACGAATCGTAAATTCGTATCACCCAAATGCAAAGGACTGAATAACCTCCCTTAAAAGCACCCTCCAGCTTTGAAAATTACAGTCTTGTTCAGTGCAGTTTTGCCCATAGCTCTGCAAGTGATGAAGTTGGTTTCCCTCTGACAATTAAACATGGCAATAGAACATCTCCCATGTATACCATGTAATGTGGGTAAAACAATAATCAACCATGCCCCAGTCATCACCATTTTTATAGGTGGTATAAAGATGTAGAAACCATTCTAAACCATTCCCAAATGGGTGGTTTCTTGTTGTTTTACCCACATTTCTCTCCCAAAAAACCGCCAGGTCTGGTGGATTTCCTAGTCACATCGCGGTGGTGCGGCTGAAGGACAAACCATCTGTGCATCCAATTCGAACAAAGAGATCGATCCTCCTCGCCCAATGTCCAGTTCCTGGCGATTCACAAATCCGCAGGATAGAAGTGATATGAGCTGATGACACTTCTCATTTGTTTTGATAAAATGGAATCAGAAATGAATAGAAATAGAATAGAAATAGAATACATTTGATGAAATAAAAAAGAATAAACACGAATACATAGAACATACCGTTCTTCCGTGACACCTCTCGTGATTGTCGCGGTGACACCCGCCTGCCAATATTCGGTGGCATGTGGACCGGACTTCGTCTCTTTACCTGGGTCCCAGCGCACGACGCCCAGCCCTGGCAGCCATCATCTGTCTGAAATTTAAAGTAGACAAATTCACACCTTTTTTGAAGCCATCAATGGACTTATTTTTACCCTTTGCCATCACCATTATTGGCAGAGTTTGGCAAACAAGTTTCAAAAATAAATGATTCAAATGACGCATGTATATCTATCCAATTCAGGCATGTTGATCGAAAAAACCGAGGTAAACGCCCCATTTGATTGGTGGCCCAGCCAGTAACCAGCAATAGTCATAGTCCCAATATTGTTGTTTCTACAGGGGTCTATCAAGACATGTTGCAAGCAGGAGCGTAATCCATGGTTCTATCATGCTCTATCCGCCTGTTTCTACATGGTTCTTTATATGATGTTCAAAGATTTGAGACCACCAATTACCAACTCATCACGTACCAATTCATATGCCTGCTTCCCAACCCGCACCCACTGTTAAATCACCCGAACATTATATGAAACCCCACTGGCTACAGCAAGCATCTTGGACCTCATTGCATATCGATATCATATAACGGTGGTAAACAAAAGGATCCACCATCCCCAATTTTACCATGTGTATGGGTGGGATTTCAACCATCACTCCACAAAAAGGAGGTAGTTATATATATATAAGGGAAATCCATCATTCCCATCCATTTTTTCTGGGTATTCCCCCATCATGTCTATCACTAGCTCCCTTCCATGGTCCCCCAGAAAATGATCAAAGTTTTCCACAATGGAATGTTAGTTTCATAGGTGAAGTTGATGGTTGCGTTATATACCCAATTAACATCAATTAACTATATTATATATATACCATAAACATCCATAAACCATACCATACACCTAGTCATAAACCTAACCTAGTCATAAAGTCATACCTAGTCATAAAGTATCATAAAGTCATAAACCATCATAAACCAACTTGCTGCTAGGGGGCACCATCAACCAGCAACCATCTAACTTCCCTTGAAGTTCGACAAGTCTTTTTTTTGACCGGTCCCAGTTGCAGCACACGTCCCGGAACTTGGCGAAGTTCACCAGGCGCGTCATGCCGAACTTCTGCCGCCAGCAGCTCACTGCCGAGCCAAAACGCTTGGCCAAGTGCTTCTGCCACACCTGGGATGGGATTTTTGCGGAAATCCATGGGGGAAAGGTGGGGAAGCCCATGGAAGCCCCATAGGAAACCAGGGAAAGATATAGGAAACAATCGGAAAAGGCTGACTTAATGCTGCTGACTTAATGCTGACTTAAATACGGGGATTTCATGGGATTGATTGTTGATAGCTAAGTTGGTGAACACTAATGTGAACATACCTTGTGGGGGAAAGGGGACGAAACTTCGGAAACGTTGATGGACGCTGATAGATGTAAATCGTTACTAAAGAAAACCTGTATCTTCATGCTATGATTTGTAAATATCCGTAAATAAAATAAATATTATAATTTATACAAATGTACTAGTTGGCAAGTAGAAGGGACTTGAGCCCGACATTCACAGCGTATGTGTGCTCCCGAACTAGATATCGAAGCCTTCGACTTTGCTACATGATATGCGGCCCTCATTCTTGACCCGGACTATCTCATGCTCCTCTTCCGTGGCAGGCTGACGACACCAACGTTGCACCAGCCATACTTCTTTTTGCTGCAGTCAAACCCACAATTCCAGCACTGGGGGCAGCTGTTTGCAGCAGCAACCACTGAATTGGAACACAGAAGCCGCATCACCAGTCGCCTGACATGCAACCTAGCAAGATCAGCCTGCCAATGCTGTGGGCACCAACCAAATGCACAAGCCATAGCGGCCATAGCGCAAATGACCAGATCTGCCCAAAACATGGCACCTCTGCATGACCACCCAAAGTAGCTTTAGCACACAGGTACCCGGCCGTTCACCACTAGCACAAGCCCGAGAAGTGAAGGCGGACGTTGACACATCGTTTGTATACATGAATTCCAGAAAAATTGGCCAGCAGGACATGTCTGTACATGAAGGCAGGTCGGGGGGCCCATCCACCACAGAAAACACACTAGCCCGAATTTGTGCCCGTGCCCTCCAGCCACGCGATCAAGCCCAAACGAGGAACAGTGCATCTGCCGCATCAAAGCAAGAACTAACACGCCTCTACAAACGGCACAGAGGCCTCTAAACCCACCCCAAGGAATGGAAAAGAGACGCAACTACTTGGCAAGTAGAAGGGACTTGAGCCCGATATTCACAGCGTATGTGTGCTTGCTCCCGAACTAGATATCGAAGCCTTCGACTTTGCTACATGATAGCTGACAAGCGCTCTCAAATCCACAAAGGACGCCTCACAAGAATATGCGGCCCTCATGCATGTGTGCATGTGGTTTATGTGATGCATGTCAATTCTGCCCAGCTATGGCCATTTGATGTTGGCAAATCATGTTCTCTTATTCTCTCTTGAAAACCTCATTCTACTGGGTCAAAGCGCGGAGATAATCATCATCTCCTAATTGTACGCTTACATAATTAGTTCATAGCTGCGCGTATGCACATCCAACGTCCAACGCTGGAGGACAATTTGTAAACATGTTTTGAGCATCAACTTGACCAGAAATCGGTTCATGTTACCCTCTGGTTATTTAACATAGCCATGGAAAATGGCCCATTTATAGATGATTTTCCCATTAAAGCCTCCATTTATGAGGGATTTTCCATGGCTATGTTAGTCATAACCAGATGGTAAGTACTGAAACCATCTGAAACCATCCAGCCGCCAGCCGTTTGAGGTTGAAAAATCGTAAGCCCCACACGGCTGTGGATCAACCCCCTTGCATCCTTTTAGTTCACACCCAAATAGCCGACAAATGCACAGTCATCCCTATAAACCGGTGGCACTCACCTCAAAACCCCCCGCAAACCAGGTGTTTTCATGTGTTTTCCTTTGGTATGACACTTAAATGGCACTTATTTTTTCCGCAGTTCTTTTGGGTTTTGAAGTCTAGGAGTCTAGGACCCAAACATTGGCAGCCCCACTCAACATCCCAGGTACGCGAAGACCGTGACTCTGGTTGGGGGAGTTCAAGATCCAGCGACTTAAATAGCTCATCGTGCTGGGATTGTTGTTGCTGTAGTGCTGGGTGATCCTCAGAGGGAAAAAAACACCCAATTCCAGGTGATAAAACCATCGCCTTTCAGGGGGTGATCTTGACCCATAGCCAGTATCAGGTGGGGGCATGAAACTATGTCTCAGATTTCTTCGGTTTGTCTGAAAATAGCCCTAAGAACACGGGTTCATCATGTTGTCCTATTGAAACGGCCACAAATGAGGGATTTAATCTCACAAATTCGAACACACCCTACTCCTATTAACCATGGTTATATACCATTAGATTCCATGAATTTTCCACTCAATCCCACGAAATGCCACTAAATCCCAATGAAATCCCAATGAAATCCAATAGAAACACATTACATCCCATCAAAGACCCGCCAATCTCATCCATATTCATCCCATGTCAGGCATCCGTTCCACCAGATCTTGCATGATCAGCTCCGCTCGAACACCTGAGCACCCGGCCGTAATGAATGCGGATAAAGCACGAACACACGCATAAATATGATACATATAATATGTATATATATATATATAATTATATATATATGGATTAATTCTTATATATACATATATATATAATATATAGTTATTAGATATTATAGTAATATATGTATAATATAATAATATATATATAATATATATACACATGTAAATACAGAGAGAGATCCAGAGATGTATAGAATATGTTTGTAAAACGACATATATGTGTGATCTTACATCCACAATAATCCACGTTACATGCAGCATCATGCAGCATATACATGTATTCCAGTACCTGCCAATGCCCACAATAAAATCATCACACTGCACCTGTACTCACCAGTTCGCCAAAGCACGGGCATTGTAGAAATTCACCTCTTCCAAACGAATCTCGCACACGTGGGGAATGGGCCCTCCAGCCTCCTCCTGTTCCACCTCCGCCGGGAAATTTGCTCAGGCGTGGTGATGTGCTAATCCCGAACGCCCCAAAACTGCACGCCCCCCCAAATAATACACACTAGGAATCACTAGGATCTAGGGACCGCTCCCAATTTGTGTGTTTTTCTGAATTGCGTTTTTCACTTGTGACAGTTAAAAAGCAATAGGAGACCGGAGTACGCAAAAACGTGATTCAGCCCCTTAATAAAACTAGTCCACCCCGGCTGGTTAATAGTAGGGTCCACCTTTTGAAATCGATTGTTAAGGTGGGTTTTCTTAATTAATGTTTGATTTTATTATTTTGGGAGAGCATTAAATCCAATTTTTGGCCATATCTTAAATGAAATTTAAAACAGATTTGATTGATTTTGACAACGAGTTCTTTTAATCCTTCCCCCAAATACTAAACATTCCATAATAATAAAAACTACTCCGGGTGTTTGTTGGGGGGAGGTTTAGCATTGGGGGAGAGTAGTGTGGTGATGTTTTTTGTGGCCTTTTATCTCAGCCATTCTTAGCCAACAATTTCGCTTCACGGGTTCATTCATGGATGATATCACCAGTTGATGCTGGTGAAACAGCGCTAATTGCTGAAGAGCACCCTCTGGCAATCAAACGGAAAAAACCCGAACTAAATGGAGGCGTACTGTAAATGGGAACATCATCGAACCGAATCTAAACATAAATGATTAGAAATATATGGGAACATCTAAAAATCATGGACAAAATGGTGGATTTTCATGGATCTTCACCCAAAAACCTAACTTTTCTGACTCCTGCAGGCTCACCGCTGCCGCTGCCTCCAGAATCAATAGGATTTCTACATAGCGCTCCCCGGAGCGAGGTGGACTCCTATGTCACCGAGCCGACTTCGAAGTCGTCTCTCCCCATTGGATCCCAAAAAAATTGATGTGTCAATGCCCTTACCACACCATGGTTGATGTCTATGGGTGATACTAGGTCCCCATAAACCAGGGAGAACCAGGGTTTATAAAAGGTCTATGTGTCAATCCCACCATGGTTGTTTGAGATTTGGGGGTGGGATTACTGCCAGGACACCAGGGCCTTGGGAAATGCATATCTGGGTGGTGGTTGAAGGACACCTGTAAGTCAATAGGGATCACTATCTGAATCTGTTCTCATCCCGGAGAGCATGGGAAAATAACGGAAACTATTAGAATGAAATAGAGAGAAAATCAAGAACATAGATTAGATGAACATACATTATTTTTTTCCCCAGATCAATCAAATTCCCAAGGATTCTCACTGGTTTTCTCCCCCCGTACGTTAAAAACACGTACCCCCCTTGACTCTTCCTGAAGCAATTCCGCACGTCCACCACCTGACGCAGCCAAAAGGGAGGTTGGTGATGGGGGATCGATGACCCTCCAGGGTTCTCCCGTGGTTCTTCTAAAACGTTTAATTTGACGCAGGTATGGATACTGGATTCGGCCCACAACGCGGAGGTTTGATGCTTTTCATCAAGAAAATTAAAGATGAATCGCTGCCAGCAAGTACTTGCAGTGCGAACAAATAAAAACTATGATTTGAGCCCAAAACGCTTGTTCTGGATCTTATTTCATGTTTTTGTTCGACCTTTTTGTACGATTTGTTCACACACAATCAGATATTGTATTGAACCCATCGGGTGTCCCCTGGAAAAAATCGAAGCAGTGACTTTGAATATCTGGGGTATAATTTCGGGGTGCACACATTAAATCAAAGCAAATACCATAGGAATACCGACTCTTGTTGTCGAAAGCGTGTCTGAAACCCAACAATTTGACCTATATAAATTGAGATTCTACCGATTGGAGAAGAATAAGAGAACACTGTAAGAGGAGACGAGAACAGGAAGAGAAGGGGAGAAGAGAGGAGGATGCAAGCGATGCAAACGGACCCCCTCAAGAACCAACACCAACATCAACACCAACACCAACATCAACATAGACATCCACATCAACATCAGCATCAACATTAAATTTCGAATTTTTAATCAAGTAAGGTGTTTTTTCTTTTCGATCATGATGTTCCATGGATCCAAATTTGCGTTATACGCGTTATAGATATTTACAGTGTGTATATATATATTGAAATACTATGTCATGTGGAAAGCCCAATTTAAGAAACCATCCCCATTCCATCACCACTATGGGTGCTATCTTTACGATGCCCATGGTAGGTCTATAGCATTGGGTCTTCCACTGTGGGTGGAAGAAGTATGAAGAAGTCCTGCACCTGTTGGTAGATGGTTTATCCCATTATAATCCCATTATTTACAGTTACCTTCTGGTTATGACTAACATAGCCATGGTATAGATGGCCCATTTATAGATGGGTTTACGATTTACCTATTAAAAAAATTGTGATTTTCCATGGCTATGTTAAATAACCAGAAGGGAATTGATAGATATCAACTGGCACAACTTCTAACTTCTGGCCTCAAATTGGCTGAGGATCAAATCCAAGCCATGCTGGAGGAAGTCGCCTCAGGTCCAAATGGAACATCGTACAACGAAACGCGTTTTGTTTTGGGTTTTGGCTCGGGCTTCATGCTGGCCATATGGGATTTGATGGCTCTTATGGCAAATTCAGATGCCAAATTATGAGGATTTAAGCATCAAGAAGCAACAATGTGATGTGGGTTTAAACTGGTGAATGTCTGCAAAATTTGGATTCTAATTGTGGACAATCAGGCGACAATCATGTGAATCGTCTGATGACATCTGAGCCAAACTTAAGCCAAACAGCATGAGAATCCCCTTGTGGCAGCCACCGCAACTCGCGTCCCGACTTTGCCCAATCGGGGATGACTGGGCAGCCAGGTACCCTCTGGTAATGACTAACATACAAAAAGCTATTGAAGCCATGGCCATAGAAATAGTGGATTTTTCCATTGAACATGGTGGATCTTTCCATAGTTATGTTAGTTTACCAGAGGGTATACATGTTGGACCATATCCGAGATTCCAAAATCGACTGTGCTTAGATCGGTTTGAACATGAACTTAAGTGATATTTCACACATGTCACGCCCATGTACACGTGATAGCTGCATTGTCAAGTGCTGCCTACAGCCGAGGTTATGCAGCATTCAGAATGGAAGATTACATCTTTCACTTGGGCCATGCAGTACTAGAGGAGTATGTCAAAAAGTGACGGCTTGTGGTCCAGTGGTGGCATACTGACAATGGGAATTTCAGGATCCTAAAATGGAGGTACTGTACCATATAAGGCCTATATAAGGCCTATGTAAGGGGATATCCCCACAAATTTTGGCCTTATATGGTACAGTACCTCCATTTTAGGATCCTGAAATTCCCATTGAACTGATCATAAACATACCACTAAACAGCACTAAACATACCCTGGAGATCCCTGGTCCAGGCCCGATGGCTTGATGAAAAACAGATGTTACTCTGGCTGGAATGGCTCGGCAAACCCCTGGTCATCCCTTGTCATTCAAATATGAAGAAAAAACCTTCAGAAACCAATGCCAAAACAACCAGGCACTTAGTAGACTCCAGTTGGCCACAATATCAAACAACCAAACCTTATCTGCCAGAAAACTCGCACACAAAAAGTGAATCAACTAACCACGCTCCAGCCATCAAAATGGTCATATGTATTTTCAATTATTTTCATATGTGAAAAATCATCAACAAATTCCATCAAATTACCATATATTTTAGCCCTGTATTACCACTTGTCTGCTGGGTGGCAATTGCGGAAGACCAAGCCAATCCGGGCCAAGTCCAGAACATGTCGAAACCTGGCTGACTCTCATGGGGACGAAGGGAAACTCCACAAACACCCATGGCTTTCTCCAAGTTCCAAGGTTCTTCCCATGAAATACGGGGGGTGATAGTGATTTTATGTGATTTTTGCTTCAGCATCACCCATTCGCCTGTGTGCAAAAAAAAGCATGTGCAGCATCAAAATGCTCCGACACCGCGCCGTGTTTTCACATCCCCTAACACATAAATTGAACAGAATGGACAGTGGGATTAGCCTATGCAATGTGCAAGTGGAAAGCAACCATGCAATGCTGCAAGTCGAAAACTAACCCCTTGACCTCTCCTAATGGTTCGACTGAAACAATGATTATTTTCACCAGAGTTTCTGCCACTGATGGGCCTCTTCTCCCCCTCGGCAGGGCCATAGCGCACAACTGCCTTCCTTGGCGAACGGGCTAAAGATTTTTCAGTGGCTCCGAAGCTATGATTTGATGATTTGATTGGCTTCGGAAACATCACTTGCTCTCAACAATCGAGGATGATTCATACAGAAAATCCATGAAAATCCATGGGGAATCTTGGCCAAGTGCAATCAAGTCACGTACGGGCGGCCTCTCAGGCACCCATGAAGCCATGTTGGAAAATGGATGAACTATTACAGTACTTACAGTACTTGCTACTGCAAAGAGATTTGCTTGTATTCCGCACAGTCCCAATCAGTCCCAAGATATCCAAGTGCCAAAGGATGCTAAATCAGCCGTGAGAGTCCTGCTGAAGTCCAATGGTTTGTAGGTCGCCCGAAAATACTGATGGCACATGGTAAAAGGCAAAGCATATCTAGGTCGATATGTCCCGTAGTAATCCAACTCGGTAAGTACATTGCGCCGGGTCAAAGAGGCCAGTCATTTACTAATCAAATTCAGGACTTTTCTGCTATCATCTTTGTCACAATCCCCTTCTTGTAAAGTGGGCTGTGCCAATGTAACCAACCACTTTCCACGGTTTGCCAACCATGATCCACGATTTTGCTCGCTCTGGCAATTTCCTGTCGGAAATATGTTGAGATGCCATCAAACTAACAAGTTCAGCCACGAAAACAAGGCAGAGAGCCACCCAAAAGCCTCCATACTCTTCACCCCGTTGCTATAGGCGAAGCTGGCCATCGGCACAGCGCTGGGTTTCTGCCGTTGCTCACCCGGCCTTCCCGTTGAAGTTCCAAGCAAAGGAGGGAAGGGTCAGCATGTGGAATTTCTGGTTGGACATGTGGTTGGACATGTTCAGTCCCCCCAAAAATATTCTCGTCAATTGCAGGTAAATCATCATTCATCCTCCCACCACGGGTGGTTTTGAAGTGGAGGAATGTTTGGACCATTTATAAACCGAACCAATAGTCAGATTTAAATATGTTATCTTTTAGGTACCAAACCCGCCCAAAGGGGATGGCCTCCATACTTTGTCCTTTGGAGCAATCAAATTTTCGAGCATGGCCTGTGACGCAAGAACCGGTCACTCACAGAAATCTGAAAACAAAGACTGCGTAAGTAGTTACATTTGATTTGAACAGTATTGGAGGTATGTCACGGCCACGCCATTGAGCAAAATGTTGCAACAATGTATATACATGTACTGAAATGACATCCCATGCATTTCTCATGCAAAAAAAATGTCATGGAATTAATGCCAAGCAATTACTGCCAAAATTTCCACAAACATGCGAGATTTTATGCACACATGCAGTGTGCCATTTGCATTGGGCATCCGCTGTCTATCCAATGACAAACCCACCAACTTTGCAAATCTCTGCCTGCGCTCTTTCTGCAGTGGCCTTAAAGGCAAGGTCATTGAATTCCAGCTGCATTTCACGGGAATGGGTCAAGGTTGAAAGTCTTCATGAGATTATTGTGGTTTGAGACTTTTCGATGGATTATTTGGAGAAGACATGAGAAAACATAGTCGTGCTAAATAGTTTTGATCATTCTAATTTAGAGTAACATGCACAAGGCACGGCCACAAATGACATGAAATGTCCAAGTTTTCGCCTTTGGATGCCATGTCCAATCTTCCGTGCTGGAAGGTCCAAATGGGATATCCTACATCGAACACGTAGATTTCCCACTTGCCAGGTAACAGCTGGATACTTCATCTAACATATTTTTAAACAAGTGTGTCGGATGGTTCTCAAAAACATGAACCATCACATGCCTTTTAAATATTATATATATATGATATATAATATAATATATATAGGTATATATATATGTAGGTATATATATATAGATGTTTTGAATTACCAAAGGTCCCAAGGTTCGTCCATTCCAAATCCCCAAACTGCAGCAATTCCCATGGATTTTCCAATCCAAGCAGCCATGAGCTGCTCCAAGTCGTCCTGAACCTGTCGGATGGGTCCGGGTTCCGAGGACGTCTGCCAACCCACCGAATCTTCCAGCAGGTGTCCTGCTCGACTGGAAAATTGGGGGCTTGAACCAGGGGCTCATTGGGGGGGTGAACAAGGATTCCAGGATAAGATAATGATTGTAATCCTAACAAAACATGTATATTCACAGTACATGTATAATGATCATGATTACCAGTGTCATCTCAATAAAAACATTAAGAATACAATGACCACAGTAATCATGATCATGATAAAAAATTATCGTGATGGTGATGATGATCATCATCATCTGCTTCATCTTCAAAGAAACACAAAATGACCCGTGGGAAATGTACTCCTCCCGATTTGTTGAATCGAAAGCCCCTGCATGGCAATCTCGCAGGGTAATGGAACTACTTTTTGCGCGGGTTGTGCTTGTATGGGGCGATGAAGTTTGATTTCTTTGCAGAAGGGCTTCCAAATGAGGCTGCAGAAAATAAATCCGACCTTGGCCTTTTTCCTCCAATCATCCCTCATGTTTTTGCCGATAACTCCCCACCCATCTACCAGGTGGTAGCCCCCAGTTGTAAGCCCCCAGTTGTACTTGTTGTTTCTCATTCATCAAACTGTGGATATGATACATATATATATATATAAATGTGTGTGTGCTTGGTGTGTGACCATATATATATAAATGATATTACATGTATGTCTATATAAAATAAGATATGTATGAAAACATACACATACACACACATGCACACACTACACACACATACACACACGTACACACACGTACACACACGTACACACACTACACACACATACACACAAACACACACACGTACACACACCCAGATCTCTATCTATCTATCTATCTATCTATCTATCTTTCTATCTTATCTTATCTTATCTTATCTTATCGTATCTATCTATCTAATCTATCTAATCTATCTAATCTATCTAATCTATCTAATCTATCTAATCTATCTAATCTATCTATCTATCTATCTATCTATCTATCTATCTCTCTCTCTCTACCTATCTCTCTATCTCTCTATCTCTCTATCTCTCTATCTATCTATCTATCTATCTCTCTCTCTATCTACCTACCTACCTACCTATCTATCTATCTATCTATCATACCCGTATCTCTAGCATAAACCAATCTTACACTGAACAGCTTCACCCCGCTCCAGCTGGCCCCAGGCCGGCCCTTCCGTCCATCAGGGTACAGCCGCAGGGAGGAGCGCGCCGCCAGGGCGCTAAAGCCTTCGATCTTGGTGCACATGGCCAGAGCCTGGAGCTGAGACCCACCTTAAACGGCTGGAGCATATGAAGACAACCATAGGAAAACCATAGGAAAATGGTGGTTTAATGGGATTTAATGGGATTTAATGGGATTTAATGGGATTTAATGGCACTTACCCTCTGGTAAACATACAAAAAACTATGGAAAAATCACCATTTTGAATGGGAAAACGGAAAAACTCACTATTTCTATAGCCATCTTCAATAGCTATGTTAAATTACCAGAGGGTACCCTCTGGCCCTCTGGTAATTTAAGAGTTTGCTACTGAACATGGCCATAGAAATAATTGATTTACCCATGAACAATGCAGATTTTTTCATAGTTGGTTGATGTTGGTTGATGTTGGTTGTATGTTTACCAGAGTGTACCATGATAAAGAGTAATTGCAACAAAGATTAAAAAAACAAAAAAATCAAGAATCACAACTAATATAACAACTAGACACACTGGAACAAACATATCACCCCCATCGCCTGCTTGTAGGTGTCCAATATCCCCTTCACTGGGTCGGACCTCACAGCAGGGCTCTGGTCGTTTTTTTTTTCAAGCAGGGTACATGACAAGTTCCTCTTTTGCAAAAAGAACCAGGTATCACTCTCTGAATTATCATGTTCATTCTTGAACATAGATAATGTATGATAGTTTTCAGGTAGGATTTAGCAGCAAATCCCCCCATTTGTTTGGCCAGACATGTCTTAAACCATAGCACCCAGCTGGCGGTTTCCATGGACCTATCCCAGCTATGGCCAAACATCTCCATCACCGAGCATCAATAGCTTCCGATCGGGTGGAGCACAGGAGAAGGACCGCAGCCGCAGGGCACTGAGCAGGGCATCCTGGGTTTTCGGTGAAAGCCACGGGTGCTGTCCCCCAAAACAGCAATCAAATGGAGGTTTCTTCGAATGAGGGTACCCCAATAGCTGGATGGTTCAGAAAATCCCATCTATAAATGGATGATTTGGGGGTACCTCTATGACTTAGGAAACCTCTAAATGGATCTTCATCCCCAAAATCTGGGGATGTTTGAGGTGTGTTGATCCCCCAAATTCATCTGGCTCAAGGATTTTGTCAAACATTCACCTGAAATCAGGTAATGAAATGTGGGGAGCTTCCCCTTACCATTTATGGATATTTATGGATAGATCCCTGGTCGCTTCGTGGTGGGATCCCTGTAGAGATGTCGGCCAATGCTTACTCCGTTGATCTCCGTTTACCACCTGGCAATTTGACACAGCTATGGATTTGTGGAAACAACTCCCACACTGGCAGCAGCCGGATTGCACCTTTTGCTCGCAGATGCTTGAGCCACGGTACGTGGCGGATTGATCATTGGAAAATCTGTACATGTAAATGCAAATGAAAAGAC